>Ga0194120_10000033_pt1 | contig 199547 bp, 165 predicted proteins | sample TA2MahCa65mmetaG_FD_148642 | JGI IMG/M metagenome (GOLD analysis project Ga0194120, IMG submission 148642) | Freshwater microbial communities from Lake Tanganyika, Tanzania - TA2015019 Mahale Deep Cast 65m | ecosystem: Environmental > Aquatic > Freshwater > Lake | place: Tanzania: Lake... | reverse complement strand
CGAGGTGCTTTCCGCGCTGCTGGACAGCTTCCACCGGATGCCTCCCGGTTCGGCGCAATGGACGCGGACGCGCGTGTCGATGCTCGTCGAAGTCGCCCGCCAGAGCTTCGAGGTGGGATTGCGCGCGTCGGCGCCAGTCGTCATTTCGGTCCTGCTCGCCGTGCTGATCCTCGGTCTCGTCAGCCGCACCTTGCCGCAACTCAATATCCTCGCCGTGGGGTTCGGACTCAACGGGCTCGTCCTTCTGGCGACCTTCGCCGTATCGATCGGAGCCGCTGTGTGGATCTTCGAAGGCGGCGCGTCGGGGCTGATCGACGCGTTCCGCCGCGTGATGGAGGATCCGTCGGCGACGTGGGACGCGGTCTCGCCGACCGGCGGTCCGTGAGTGACGGTTCGAGTTCCCATCCAACGATCGTGACGGACGATGGCCGAGTCCTTTGGCGACAAGAAACACGAAGCGACGCCCCATCGCAGGCAACAGGCCCGCGAGCAGGGTCATGTGGCGCGCAGCCACGATCTCGTCGCCGCGGCCGTCCTGGTCGGCGCGATCGGCGCGATCCTCTATATGGGTGAAGGCCTCGCGCGGTTCCTGCGCGGGTACGCCGAACATCAACTGCGGATGGGGCTCGTCGAGTTCGACGGAGGCGACGCGGCCGCGTGGCTGGTCGCGCCGCTCATCGAGCTTGGCAAGCACCTGCTGCCTCTGCTCGCGATCATGGCCGTCGTCGCCGTCGCCTCGCACGTCGGCCAGACCGGTTTCCTGTTCCTTCCCGAACGAGCGCGACTCGACTGGAACCAGATCAATCCGGTGAACGGGTTTCGTCGCATCTTCTCGCTGACGAACTTCGTGAAGCTCGGGTTCGGGATCGGAAAGACGGCCGTCGTGCTCGCCGTCGCCGGCGCCTGTCTGTGGTTGGACCGCGACCGGATCCTCGCCGCCGGTACGCTCGACATTCCCAAGCTGGCCTCGGAGATGATCGCCATCCCGCTCTGGACGGCGCTCAAGATCGGCGCGGCCCTCCTCCTGCTCGCGCTGCTGGACTTTCTCTTTCAGTATTGGAAACACGAATCCGATCTGCGCATGACCGACCAGGAATTGCGGGAGGAGCTCAAGACCCTGCAAGGCGACCCGCAGATCGCCGCGCGGCGCCGCGCCGTGCAGCGGCAATTGGTTCTCAATCGACTCATCGCGATCATGCCGAACGCCGATTTCGTCGTGACGAACCCGACCGAGCTGGCGGTCGCCATCCAATACGACATGCGCACGATGCCCGCGCCGGTCGTCATCGCCAAGGGCGCGGGCGTCCTCGCGCAGCGCATCCGCAGATTGGCTCTCGAACACGGCGTGCCGATTATCGAGCGCAAGGAGCTCGCCCGCGCCCTCTACCGGGACGTCGACGTGAACCAACCGATTCCCACCGAGCAATACGCGGCGGTCGCCGAGATCCTCCGCTATGTCTATCAGCTCAAGGGCCAACCGCTTCCCGGCGTGGGCGCCTAGGACCGGGCGCCGGACGGGAATCGGCGAACGGCGTCCGATTCCCGGCGGTTTGGCGACCGCGCCACCGGCGCCGGATCTCCGCCCGCATCCGTTTCCTTCGCGGCGGTCGTTCACTCCATCCGCACCAATTGCCCGGTGGCCGCCGACCGCTCGGCCGCGAGACAGGCGCGAACCGCCTCTCGGGATTCCTCGGGCGTGATGACCGCGGGCTCCACGCCCGAAGCGACGCAGCGGACGAAATAGGCCAGTTCGTCGCGCAGGGCGCCGCCCAACCGCCCGTGCATGGTCGGCCAATAGGTCGTATCCGGACAACGCGAACCGTTGCGGTCCACGATCATGAGATTGGGATGCGTATCGTGAATCGAAATCGATCCCTCGGTGCCGATGACTTCGAGCCGTTCATCGATCTGGAACGGTGTCGTGTCCGGCAGACACCAGACGGATTCGAGAATACACGATGCGCCGCTGGCGAGCCGATACATGACCTGTCCGAGGTCGGGATGCGCGTGGTCGCGGACCTTCACCGTCTGCGCGAAGGCGGTGACGGCGCGCGAACCGCTGAACCAGAACATCAGGTCCGTGTCGTGTACGCAATCGCCGATGATCGGTCCGATCTTGTCGAGCACGCTCGCGCCGACCCACGCGGGGAGATTCCGGCGCGCGTACATCGAGATAATCCGGCCGATCCTGCCCGCGGCGATCTCCTGTTTCGCGGCGGCGTAGCGCGGATTGAACCGGCAGATGTGGCCGACCATGAGAAAGCCGGTGGACACGCGGGCCGCGTCCACGATCGCGTCGCAATCCTCGACGGTCGAAGCCATCGGCTTTTCCAGGAAGACGTGCTTCCCCGCCGCGAGCGCCGCGAGCGCCGGGCCCGAGTGCTGGTCCCACATCGTCGTGACGCTCACCGATTCGAGCTCGGGATCGGCGAGCATCTCGCGGTAATCGGCGAACGCCTTCCCCACGCCGAACCTCCCCGCCAAGTCGGAGAGGCGTTTCGGATCGCGCGTGCAGAGCGCATGGAGCTCCACATCCGGCACCGCCGCGAGCGCCTCGCAATGCTTCTCGCCGAACCAGCCGAGACCGAGCACACCGTGTTTCACTCGTTGCATCATCCGACTCGCGTGCGAGCTCCATTCACCAAGGCGGAAGGGCCGTCGTCCCGCCGTCGACCACAATCGATGTCCCGTTGATGTTCATGGGTGGGATGATTGCCGAGCGGCCATCGCGCGGTCGGCCATGCGGAAGAAATCGTTCTCCGGATCGTAGCCGAGCACCGTGCGGGCACGGGAGGTATCGATTTCGAAGGAATGATATTTCGGGTTGGCGATCGCCACCGTCGGGACGCCGAGCTTCCGCGATAGATAGTCGGCCGCGATGCCGTAGTCGAACGCGGATGGTCCGGCAATGTTGAACGTCCGGCCAATCGCCAACGGATTGCCAAGCGCCAGGTCGAACGCCTGCATCAGGTCGTCAATATGCACAATGTCCGCTATCGTGACAATCGCTGGGGACCATGACACGATCTATGGCCACCGTTGGGAACCTCTGTTCGACCAAGTGGATATCAACGCGGCCTGGGACTTCCAACTCGCCGTCGACGGTCTGCGTGTTCCCGTGTACTCGTGCCCGAGCGATCCGGGTTCGCACCGGATCCGCGACTCGGGGGTCGGCAGGCCGAAATTGGTGCCCACGACCTACGGTTTCAACATGGGCACATGGTTCGTCTTCGACCCGGCGGCACGGCTTGGCGGCGACGGCGTCTTTTTTCCCAACAGCCACCTTTCCCTTCGCAATACGAATGAGCGCGGCGGGTTTCCAGCTTGCCGTATCTTCCGTGCGAGGCAAGCCGGAACGGCATCTCAGTGCCAAGCGCGCGGCCGACGGCAATCGCATGATTGCTGGGCAAGCACACGCTTCGACGCCGCATGGTCGTAGCAATCGAAATAGGTCGACCAGCGGCGCTGGAGTTCCGCTTCGAGTTCGGGCGGGAAATCGTATCGCGTGGGCCGGAACTCGCGCCGTTCGGCGAGAAACGCCTCGATGCGCGGCCGAACCTCCTCGAAACCGGTCCACCCCAATCGCTCGTAGATCCGCCGCACCTCGCCGATCGGATCGCGCACGAGGTCCTCGTAGGTCAGTTCCACCAAGGCCGCCGGATCGATTCGGGTTCTCTGACGCAGAAAGCCCTCGTACATCCGCTCGCATGACGCGAAGACGAACTCGTCGAGCGTGTCATGCCTGGGGATTTGAAGGCCCTGGATCGGATCGAGCGTTCGCCAGAGGCGGACGGTCGAGCGGAACAGGGCGCGCGGGTCCCGCACGATATGGATGAACTGCGAACCGGGAAACAGGTCGGCCAGGTGGGCGATCCGGCCGGTGTGCGGCGGCGATTTGAGCACGATCCGCTTGCCCGGCCGTTTGAGCTCGACACATCGGACGAATCGCCCGAGCGCCTCGCGCCACCGGTCCCGGACGGCCGGATCGGTGCGGTCGAGATCGAGCGTTTCGTCATAGGGGGACGGCTCATTGGGGAACGCCGCGCGCGTCATGAAGCTCGGCGCCCCCATCACGCAAAGGGCCAGCTCATCCTCCTGAGGCCGACCCATGCCCATCTCGACATCATCCATCGGCCGCCGACGGGGAAGCAGCAGGCCCATCAACCACGGAAGGCCCCAGCTCGAAACAAGAAAATGGTCGGGCGCCGAGCACTCGTACGTCGTGGGATAGGTGAATCGAGGGTCGAGGCACAGCAGTTCATGAAGGAACGTCGTGCCCGATCGCCAATGTCCGACGACCCAAATCGGCGGGTCCGCGACGCGGGCGGCCGCGATCCGGCGGCCATAGACCGCGCGCTGGATCCATGCGAGGATCGAATTGACTATCGCGCAAAAACTGATGACCAGAACCATCGGCCAGCGCAGCGGGTGGATGCGCATCCGATTGCGAGCGAGCAGGCGGCACCAGGGTCCCCATCGCATGCCATGCCAGAACCTCGGAGTATAGAACGGAACCGAACCCGCCTTCTCGCTCGTTGCGCTCGTCGCCCTCCGCCCCGCCTGGTCGCTCATGTTCGTCCGGTTCTCTCCCGAAACCCGTCCCCTGCCGCCATTGCGATCCCGCATTGTACCGGACCGTCCGGCGCGGGCAATGCGCTTCGGATACCCCCAACGCGGCGCGCATCGCGATCGCGCGGCGCGCTTTGGATCAGGCGACTCGGCTCGCTTCGAGCGCGCCGAGTATCCGGTCGCGGATGTCGGCGAGGATCGCGTCGTCCGCGATTTTCCGGCCCTGACGATCGGTTACGTAGAACACGTCGACGACCTGGTCCAGGTAGGTCGCGATCTTCGCGACGTGCACCGAAAGGCCGGCCTCGAAGATCGCCCGCGAGATCGCGTACAAGAGGCCCATTCGGTCGTACGCGAAGACCGTGATGATCGTGTGCCGGTCGGACGTCGCGTTGTCGAAACTCACCCGCTCGGGCATCGCCCGCAGGCCTCCCGCCGTCGGCGTTTCGCGTTTCCATACCGAACGGAAGACGGGCATCGCATCGGACGGGTTCCGCAAACTGGCCACCAAGCGGTTCGCGACTTCCGCGATCCGCTCCGGGGGCGGCTCTCCGGCGAAGTCCAGGTCCTGGGCGTAGAATCGGTCGAGCACCAGGTTGTCGGCGAGCGTGTGGATTTCCGCGGAGAGGATCGAATGGCCCGTGCTGGTGAGCACGCCGGTCAGGCGGTGGAAGATACCCGGTACGATCTGTTCGTGCGTGCCGACCGTGTACTCGACGGCTTGCCGCTCGGCGAGATATCGCCCCCACGCCATCGCCTCGCGGGAAGGCAGTTCGACAAGTTTGCCCAGTTCGTCGAGAATCCGCGGCAAGGAGGCGGCGATCAGATAGCCGGCGGGAAGCCCGCCGATCTGCTGGATCCACCATTCGCGGCGCGGCGACTCGCCGACCTTCGCGATCAGCGACTCGCGCATTTCCGCCACGCGCTGCTTCGCGGTCGGCATCTGATAGTCGCTCGACAAGTGCTCCCGGGTCCGTTCGTAGAGTTCGTTGATCAGATCGAGCTTCCATCGCGTGAGGACTCCGGGCCCGACGGCCGCGACATCGGCGCAGGTGAGCACGTAGAGCATGCGCAGCGCTTCGAGGCTGCCGATCTCTCCGGCGAACGACACGATCACCGATTCGTTCGTGAGATCGTGACGGAACGCGACGTGCGACAGCCGCAGGTGCTTTTCGACCAGGAACGCGATCATTTCGACCTCGGCGGCCGGCATATGGAGCAGTCTTGCCGTCTCCGCGGCCAGTTCCTTGCCCACTTCGCTGTGGTCGCCGGGATGGCCTTTGCCCAGATCGTGCACGAGCAGGGCGAAATGCAGCGTGCGTTTTCCGCGTATCTGACGGTACGCGTCGCCCACCGGTCCCGGATCGTGCGCGAATTCGGCCGCGCGATCGACCGATCGGATGCAATGTTCATCGATCGTGTACTTGTGGTAGTCGTTGAATTGCAGCAGGCCGCGCGCGTGGCGCAAGGGGGGCACGAAGATCTCGAGGACGCGGAGCTGGTGCAGGCGGCGGAGGAGATCGCCGAGTCGCGCGGGCTGCGACAGGATCGAGAGGAAACGCAGGACGGCCTCGGGGCTGAGCGCGACGTCGTCGCGGTCGGCCATGTCGCGCCGAATCGCCTGCCATGTCGGATGATCGATCCGCTTGTCGGTCAGGTTGGCGAGATCCATGAGCCGCATGACTTCGCGGAGATTGCCCCGGAGTTTTTTCAGGCCTCGCCGAGTCGCTCGGATGTGAACGGGCCCGATCAGGTAGTCGCCGTCGACGGCGCGGCTGAAGAGCCGTCCGAAAAAACCGGCGACCGCCGACCTCCCCCTCGCGCCCGCCGCGAAATTGCTCGACGCGTACCGCGTCTCGCTCGTGTGCTCGAAGTACAACCGCATGAACTCCTCGACCGGCAATACGCCGTCGCGGCCCCGGAATCCGTAGAGCGGCGCCAGCCGGACCTGTTCGTGCCGATCGAGGACATCGAGCGCCTTGTCGTGGTGGAAATGGAGTTCGTTGCGGAGCCGGAGCAAGAACTCGTGGGCTTTGGCGAGCCGTCTGCGTTCCTCGGGTGGCAGGGCTCCGAGCCGTTCGAGCGCGAGGAAGTCGTGTTCGCCGCGCGCGACGAAGCCGATCCAGCGGATGAGCTGAAGGTCGCGCAATCCGCCGCGCGACCGCTTGATGTTCGGGCAGAGCAGATAGACCGTTTCGCCGAACTGGGCCCGCTCGGCGCGCCGAGCCTCCTCGATCATCGGCAAGAGCTGCCTCGCGCGGCGCCGCGCTCCGCGCCGCAGCGTCTCGAAATAGCGAGTGAACAGCCGTTCGTTTCCGGCGAGGAACCGCGATTCGGTCAGCGAAGTCAAGATGGTCGCGTCCCGCCAGCTCAACTGGTGCGCCTGCGACGGTGTTCGGACGCTGAACCCGAGCGGCAGGCCCGAATCGTACACGTATTGACTGAACCGCCGGGCGAGCGGCACGACGAGCGCGCCCGCGTCGGGCGCGTGAAGCAGCATCAGGTCGGCGTCGGAGTACGGCGCCACGTCGCGCCGGCCGAGTCCTCCGTGCGCGACGAGTGCCACGCGGGAATCGAGTCCCGCCGAGGCCGTTTCGGAGGCGACGAGCGTGAAGAGGCCGGTCACCACCGAATCGAACAGGTCGGTCATCCGGCCGCAAACCTGAAACCCGGGAGAACCCGACGCGTGCTGCGCGCGAAGCGCCTCGCGCCCTTCACGAAGCGCCCGTTTGGCGGCTTCGACCTCGGGCCGAATCCGGCTGATCACCGACATGATGCCGCACCGCCCTCCTCCCGACGCACGCGCCGCCTCCGCGCGAACCTCGCGCGGAACGCCCTACAGCGCCTGCTCGCCCGTCTCGCCCGTCCGGATGCGGATCGTGTTCTCGAGCGACGAGACGAACAGTTTACCATCGCCGATCTGGCCGGTCCGCGCCGTGCGGAGAACCGTGTCGACGACGGCGTTCAATTGGCTGTCGGCGCAGACGACCTCAAGCTTCACTTTCGGAACGAAGTCAACCGAGTATTCGGCGCCGCGGTACGTCTCCGTGTGGCCTTTCTGGCGTCCAAATCCGCGCACCTCGGTCACCGTCATGCCGTGGATTCCCAATTCGGTCAACGCGTTCTTCACGTCCTCGAGTTTGAAGACCCGCACAATGGCTTCCACTTTTTTCATCGCTCGTTTCTCTCCCCATGGAATGCTTGGATCGCTGGGTATTCACCGCGCGGCCGGATCGTCCGTTGCCGGCATTCGCCCGCTATTCGCATCTCAAAATCCAAAGGACCGCTCGCCCCGACGCGTAAGACTCGGGAACGCCGGGGACCGCCGGCGACTAGAGGAAGATGTAGCCTTCCTCGCCGTGCTCCGCGACATCCAGGCCCTGCATTTCCTTTTCCTGCGAGACGCGGAGTCCGATCAGGCCGTCGACAAGCTTGAGCAGGACGAACGTCGCCACGATCGCGAGAATCCACGTGGCGACGACGGCGATCGCCTGCCCGACAAGGAGCTGGAAATTGCCGTCGACCGCTCCGAGCGGCTTGCCTTGGCTGAGCGCGGGATCGGCGGCGGCGCGCGTCGCGAAGACGCCGGTGAGCAGCGCGCCGAGCGTGCCGCCGACGCCGTGGACGCCGAACGCGTCGAGCGAATCATCGTAGCCGAAACGGTTCTTGAGCGACGTGCACGCGAGGTAACACACAATGCCCGCCGCGAACCCCATGACCAGCGCGGGCATCGGTTGCACGAATCCGGCCGCCGGCGTGATGCAGACCAACCCCGCCACGACGCCCGAGCTCGTGCCGAGCACGGTCGGCTTGCGGCGGATCGTCCATTCCATGAGGGCCCAACCGATCCCGCCCGCCGCCGCCGAGAAATGCGTCGCCGCGAACGCGCTCGACGCCAACTCGCCCGACGTCAATCCGCTCCCCGCGTTGAATCCAAACCAACCGACCCAGAGCATGGCCGCGCCGAGCGTCGTGTAGGTCAGGTTGTGGGGAGGCATCGGTTCGGTGCCGAACCCGAGCCGCTTGCCGATGAGCAGGGCGCAGACGAGGGCCGAGATTCCCGAACTGATGTGCACGACCGTGCCGCCGGCGAAGTCGAGCGCGCCGCCGCCCAACGCGCCCTCCGCGCCGAACGCGAGCAACCCCGAGTCCCAAACCCAGTGGCATAGCGGGCAATACACGAACGTGCCCCACAAGATGACGAACAGCACCAGCGCGCTGAATTTCATCCGCTCCGCGAACGCGCCGCAAATCAGCGCCGGCGTAATGACAAAGAACATCCCCTGAAAAAGCATGAACGTCAGCCGAGGCACCGTCGGCAGCTCCATCGGAGTCCGCACGGTTCCGCTTCCGGCATCCCATGCCCGCGCGACGTCCCGCATGAAGACGTGGTTCAGATTGCCGATCCACCGGTTGTGGTCCCCGTCCGCCGGAACGCCCCCGAACGACAGCGAATAGCCCCACAGGCCCCAAATGACGGTCATGAGGCACATCAGGAAGAGACACTGCATCATGACGCCGAGCACGTTCTTCTTGCGGACCAGTCCGCTGTAGAACATGGCCAGCCCGGGCGCCGTCATGAAGAGGACAAGGGCGCATGCGGTGAGCATCCAGGCGTTGTCGCCGCGCAGCGCCGCGTCGCCGACCGCCGCCTCAGTCGCCCGCGCCGCGTCGCCCTCCGCCCGTGCGGCCGACGGTCCCAACACCCAGGACATGGCCGTCCCCACGACAGCGGCCAACACGACCCGACGCAAGGTCCCAATGAACCCAGGGAACCCAATGAACCCAGGGAACCCAATGAACCCAGGGAACCCTAACGCTGGGGAACGCCTGGAAAGCCGACGCGATCCGCGCATGACAGCCACCCTCCAACGACTTGACACGAACCCACGGTCGACGAAGCGCCCGCCTGTTGGTCGCCACGACGCAATCGCGTTTCGCCGGAAGGTGCTCGACTCCGCCGCGCGCCGGCCTTCCTGGAACGCGAGGTTCCCAAAGGCGGCGTTGCCTGGGCGGCGAAGGTCGAACGGCTTGACTGTTTTATTCGAATGACTAGCCTACTCGCCGAACCCGAGGCCGTAAAGGGCCCTTTCACCCCATCGGCAACTCGACCGCCCTTCGGGGTCCGACCTGTCCGTTCCCGCAAGGAGGCGTGTTCGCGGCGAGTCCGCGATCGTCTCCTACTCCGGATCATCGGGCTTGCGCCAGCAGTGGTCCAAAACGCCCTGTTCGTGGTTGGCGGCGCGGGCGAGCACGAAGAGCAGGTCGCCCAACCGATTGAGATACCGCAACGGAAGCGGCCCGACCGCGGCATCCACTTTCATCAATCGCACGAGTTGCCGCTCGGCGCGCCGGCACACGCACCGCGCGACGTGCAGCGCGGCCGCGATTCGGGTCCCGCCCGGAAGGATGAACCGGGTGAGGGGAGGCAATCGCTGTTCCCAGGCGTCGATCGCGAGTTCGAGCCGCGCGACGCGCGCGTCGTCGAACCAGCGAGTCCCCATCGCCTGGGGGTCGGGCGAGGCGAGCTCCGCGCCCAAGGCGAACAGCTCGTGCTGGATCGTTTCGAGCTGGTCGGCCATGCTTTCGTGCGGCGATTCGCTCCGCGCGACGCCGATCGCGGCGTTGAGTTCGTCAACATCGCCGTAGGCCGCGATCCGCTCGTGGTCCTTCGCGACGCGGGGGCCTCCGAGCAGGCCCGTTTCTCCGTCGTCACCCGTCCGAGTGTAGATCTTCATCGGTCCGCCGCGTTCCAAGGCCTTCGCCGATCGTCACACACACGGTCCAGTCTACGTCCACTCGTTCCAGGGGCAACACGGGGCGATGGCCACGACGGGTCGCGACCGACCCGTCTTCCCGTATAATGGAGCACCCCGGCGTCCGAGCGTCCCATGGGCTCGGTCCCGCGCACCTCGCAATCCCTGCCTCGGACTCGATACCACAAGGAGCCCGGCATGCCGCGGCATTCTCTCCTCTTGCCGAATCGACTTACGACTCAGCCCGCGCGGCCCCTTCCGCGCGATCGATCGCGGACTTGGTACGCGCCGCGCATCGCGTCGCACGCCCCTCGATGGGCCGTTCTGTTTTCCGTATTCGCCGCATGCTCCGGATGGATCGCGAACTCCACGCTCGCCGACGACCCCGCGCTCTCCGAGCTCGAATCCCGGTTCCTCTCCAACGTGAAACAGGTCACATCGCAATTTACGAAGGCGGGCGAAGGCTATTTCTCACCCGACGGAACGACCATCGTCTATCAGGCGGAGCCGCCGGGCTACCCATTCTATCAGATCTACACGCAGCGTCTCGGCGGCGGTCCGCCCAAACTCGTCAGCCCGGGGCGGGGCCGTACGACGTGCAGCTATTTCTCGCCGGACGGACAGCGTCTTCTTTTCGCATCGAGCCATGAGGACCCCAATCTCCACGCGACCGAAGAGGCCGAGCGGGCGCAGCTCGAGGACGATCGGCGCGCGGGCCGGCGGCGGAGGTACGCGTGGGCGTTCGACGAACAAATGGACATGTACGAGACCGATCCGCACGGCAAGATCCTGCGAAGGCTCACGAAGGAAGCCGGATACGATGCCGAAGGCGCCTACTCCCGGGACGGAACGAAGATCGCGTTTTGCAGCACGCGCGACGGAGACCCCGACCTGTACGTCATGAACGCCGACGGCACCGATGTCCGTCAGATCACCAACCACCCGGGCTACGACGGTGGTCCGTTCCTTTCGCCCGACGGCCGCTGGATCATATACCGGACCGATCGGAAGAAGGCCGAGCATCTCCAGATTCACGTCATCGGAATCGACGGGAAGGGAGATACGGCGCTGACCGACAACGTCGGCGTCAATTGGGGACCGTACTGGCATCCGACACGGCCCTGCTTGATTTGGTCGGGGGCGGACCACTCGGATCCCTCGGCGCGGCCGAACTACGACCTGTGGATCGCCCGCTACGTCGTGGAAAGCGGCGCGTTCCGGATCGATCCGCCGGTCCGCGTCACCGATTCGCCGAGCGCGGACGTGTTGCCCGTCTTCTCACCGGACGGCGCGAAACTCCTTTGGACGAGCACTCGGACCGCCGACCATTCAAGTCAGCTCTTCCTGGGCGATTTTCGATGGCCCGACGGGACCGCGCCCTAGACCCGTGTTATTCCTCGCTCACGCGCAAGGCGATTCCGACGATGGCTCATTCGACGAAACGGACGGTCTTGCTTGTCGCCGCGATTGGACTCGCGGCGTTCCACGAGCGGCTGCGCGCCGAGGACGAACTCGAGCAGCGTTGGGTCTATCTGGCGATGAACCTGCAGGTGGCCGACAACGTCCCGAAGGCGACGGACGTGATCCGGCGCGCGGCCGCGGCCGGTTACAACGGCGTCGTGCTCGCCGACTATAAGCTCAACATCCTCGACCGCGTCCCCGATCACTATCGCGCGCACGCCGAACAGGTAAAGCGGCTCTGCGCGGAACTCCGCATGGAGCTGATTCCGACCGTCGCGCCGATCGGCTACAGCGACGGACTGCTCGCCCACAATCCGAATCTCGCCGAAGGTCTGCCCGTCCGCGATGCTCCGTTCGTCGTCCGCGACGGCGCGGCGGTCCTCGCGGCGCGGCCGGATCCGCTGATTCCGGGGGGCGGCTTCGAGCGATCCGACGGGGACGCGGTCGAGGGCTGGGACATGCAGGACGGACCGGGATCGCTGAGCTTCGCGGACGCCCATGCGCGGCACAGCGGCGGCCGAGCGCTGCGTTGGGAGCGCAAGGAGCCGGGTGACTATCAAAACGCGCGCGTCGCCAAGGCGTTCCGCGTCGCGCCGCGACGCCAATTCCACGCGTCGGTCTGGATCAAGACGGCGGGATTCGAGGCGGCCCAGGACGTGCGGCTCTTCGCGATGGGCGCCGACGGCCGCGTGCTCTCCCATGCGAATCTCGGCGTCCAACGCGATCAGGATTGGACCGAACACCATGTCGTCTTCAACAGCCTCGACAACGAGACCGTGCGATTGTACTGCGGAACCTGGGGCCTCCGCGGTGGTCGCCTTTGGATGGACGACGTCGCCTGCGAGGAAACCGCGCTGGTCAACCTCGTCCGCCGCACGGGCTGCCCGCTTCGCATCCAGACGAGTGATAACAGGGACCTCGTCGAGGGTCGGGACTTCGCCGAACTCTCCGATCCCAAAATGGGCCGCGTTCCGTACGAAGGCAGTTTCGACGTCTACCACGAACCGCCCGCCATCCGCATCCTCCCCGGCTCGCGGATCGAAAACGGCGCCGCCCTGCGCGTCAGCTTCTTCCACACACTGACGATCTACGACCAACAGGTTTGCTGCTGCCTCGCGGAGCCCGACGTGTTCCGCATCATCGAGGAACAGGTACGGAACGTCGAGCGGTTGTTCGGGCCCCGTTGGTACTTCCTTTCGCACGATGAAATCCGCGTGGCCAATTGGTGCGACGCGTGCCGGCGCGACGGACGGTCCGCGGGCCACCTGCTCGCCGACAACATGCGCCAGTGCGTCGCCGCCATCCGGCGAGTCAACCCGACGGCCCGGCTCTGCGTCTGGTCCGACATGTTCGACCCGAACCACAATGCGTCCGCCGCTCCGTTCTATTTGGTCAACGGGGACCTGACCGGATCCTGGGAAGGCCTTCCCCGCGATATGTGGATCATCAATTGGAACAGCGGAAAGGCGGCGGCGAGCTTGTCCTGGTTCCGGGACCGAGGACACGCTCAGGTGCTCGCGGGCTACTACGACGCGGACCCCGCGCGGATCACCGATTGGCTCGATGTCGCGCGGCGCGAGCGAGCCGGGGCCGCCGGAGTCATGTATACAACGTGGCGCCAGGACTACTCCAACATCGAGGCATTCGCCGGCCATGCGTGGGGACCGAACAAATAAGTGGGGAAACACCTGTTTGCAATCGGTCCTTTCCAAGAGCTAGACTTGTCAATCGTCGCGGATCGGACGCCGGACTGGATCGATGTTGGGGGTTGGAGTGGCGGGGTCGTCGGTTTCTGGTTATTTGGGTATTGAGGTTTGGAACGGCGGAAGGGGCGGCGGACAAGGGGAGGAATCGATCGTGAAACAAACCATCGTACAACGGATTCTCGGCGCGCGAGCGATGTCGATTGGCGTAGCCCTGGTGAGCATGGTCCTGATTGCGGAGCCCGCGGGCGCTCAGGCGCCGACTCCGTTGGCGGAGGCGGAACAGGCGGTCGCGGCGACGCAAGCCGAACAAGGGGCGGCGGAACAGGTCGTGGCGGCCAAGGCCGCCGTGCTCGACGCCGTGACGGCCGCGGTGAAGGCGGCGGAGGACGCGGCGGCGAAAGCGAAAGCGGCGCTCGACGCCACCGAGGGAGACGCGAAGGCACAGGCCCAACGCGCGTTCGACGCCGCCCAGCAGGCGATCGCCGCGCTCCAGGAAGCGATCAAGCCGGTCCAGACCGAGAAGGCGGCGGCCGACGAGGACCTTGCGAAAAAGACGGCCGCCGCGACCGCCGCGAGGCGGCGCGTCGTCGCGGAAAAGGCCTGGGCGGCCCGTGTCGCCGTCGAAGGGGCCGTGAACGAACGGGGACAGGCCGAACGGACGCTCGCCGAAAAAGGGGCGGCCGCCGCCAAGGCGGCCGAAGCGCTCGCGGCCGCTCAAAAAGTCGCGACCGATTCGGCCGCCGCGAAAACGGCCGCCGAACCGGTCCTGGCCGAAAAGACCCAAGCCGCCAAGGCGGCCGCCGACGCCGCGAACGCCGAGCAAGACGCCGAGAAGAAGAAGGCGCTCGCCGAGGCCGCCGCGAAAGGCGAACAGGATCGGGTCGCCGCGGAAAAGGATCTCGCCGACAAGGACAAGGCGGCGGTCGAAGGAGCCGCGAAACTCGCCGAAGCCAAGGCGGCTCTTGATGCGGTCAACGCCGAGAAGGCGGCCGCGGAAACGGCCGTGAATGAAAAGACGGCCGCGATCGCCGCCTCGAAGGAAGCCCGCGCGTTCACCGACGCCGAAGCCCTCGATGGGCTCAAACCGATCACCGCCGCCTCGTGGGATTACGCCAAGGCGCGCCACCTGCTCTTCCGAGCGGGTTTCGGCGGAACACCCCAGGAAATCCAAACGCTCGTCGCCATGGGACCCTACGACGCCGTCGATCTCCTCGTCGAATTCCAGCGGCAGCCGACGACCCAACTCCAATTCTCCGTTCCCGCGACCCAACGATGGATGGCGTACGAACAGCGCCTGCATCAGGCCGCTCGGGACAAAATGTGGGCCGACCGACAGAACGGGCACCGCGCCCAGATCACGGCCCTCCGGCACTGGTGGCTGCGCCGCATCGTCGAATCGAAACGGCCGCTCGAAGAGAAACTGACCCTCTTCTGGCATGACCACTTCGCCACCGGATTCTCCAAACTCACCGTGACCACCGGCGTTCAGGAAGTGCTCATCCTGCACCAACAGAACGAAATGCTCCGCCGCAACGTCGATAAGTTCGATGCCCTCCTGCACGGAATCGTCCAGGATCCGGCGATGATCTGGTACCTCGACAACCATCAGAACCAAAAAGGAAACGTCAACGAGAACCTCGGCCGCGAAGTCCTCGAACTGTTCTCGCTCGGCGAAGAGAACAGCGCCAACTACAAACCCGACGGCTATTCGGAAAAAGACGTGCGGGACGGCGACACGCGATCGCTGACCGGCTACACGGTCGACTACTGGTCGGGCCAATTCCGGTTCAACGCCGCCCAGCACGACTTCGGCGAAAAGACGCTGCTCGGCCAGACGCGGGTCATGGGCCCGCACGAGGCGGTCGATGTCATCCTCGCCAATCCCCACACGGCGCGGTACGTCGCGAAAAAGCTCTACGAGTACTTCGCAAACCGGTCGCCCGACCCCCAGATCGTCGATCGCATGGCGCACGTGCTGCGCGAAAACAGCTATGAAGTCCGGCCCCTGCTCCGGAATCTGTTCCTCTCCGAGGAGTTCTACAATCCGGCCGTCATGGGGCGACAGATCAAGAGTCCGGTCGAGCTGATGGTCGGCACGATCAAGATCCTGAACCTGACCAATGTCGACTATGGACACCTCGACGCGGGCTGCTCCACCATGGGCCAGACCCTGTTCGAGCCGCCGAGCGTCGCGGGTTGGGCCGAAGGAGCCGACTGGATCAACGCCGAACGCATCTTGAATCGGTACAACTATGTGGCCAATATGGTGGAGCGGGGCGACGTGGATATCGTCGCGAACCTGCAGGGCACGACGCTCATGAACGCGTCGGAAGTCGTCGATCACCTGATCCAACGATCCCTGCTGACCGGCGTGAGCCCCGAGAAACGACAGGCCTTGATCGAGTTCCTCGGCGACCTTCCGCCTTCGACCGAGTGGGCCGCGCAAAAGGACCAGATCAACGCCCGCCTGCGGGCCTTGCTGGTCATGTTGATGAGCATTCCCGAATACCAAGTGGGTTGACGTCGGTTCAAGGATGATGCGCGACGATGTCGTGCGACGACGATTGTTGTTGGAACAGTCTGGTGTGGATCGGTGAGACATGCGGACCGGCCGTGCGTTCCCGGAAGGAACGCGGCCGGTGCGTCGTATGCGGTGTTGACTCGAACCATTCGATCAGGAGGTGGGACCATGGCACGATTGGGGATGGCGGATCGTCGGCGTTTTCTCGCCCAGAGCCTCGGCGCGCTCGGCGTGGGTTGCATGCTTCCCGAATTCCTGCGCCGGAATCCGGTGGCGGCGGCCGAAGCCGACGGAGGTCATCGGGTCACCGTGGTCCTTCAATTCGGCGGCGGCCACGATGCGCTGAGCGCCCTGGTGCCGTACGGGCACAAGGAGTACCACGAGCACCGCAACCACACGCGGATCAAGGATGAGGAGGTCATCAAGATCAACGATGAATTGGGGCTCCACCCGAACCTCAAGGGTTGGAAGGAAATGCTCGACGAGGGCGCTTTCGCGGCTCTCCCCGGGCTCGGCTATCCGAATCCCAACTACAGCCACTTCACGGCGTGCGACATCTGGTTCGGCGGCGATCCCCGCTCGCGGCGTTCCGTCGGCGGCGACGCGGGCCTTCAAACGACCGACGTCGTGCACGGGTGGGTCGGCCGGGCGATCGATCACGCGTTCAAAGGCAACCCCGACCCCGTACTGACGCTCGCCATCGGCGGCGCGTGGCCGGCGACCATGCCTTGGGCGATCGCCGGCGGCGAACATCCGGGACTCGTGATGTCGCATCCCGAAGGATTCCGGTTCGTCGGTGACCGAAACGACGAGCGTCGCGTCAATCTCTATAAGAAGCTCCACGAGATTAAGCCGATGGAGTCGAGCGCCCAGGTCGATTGGGTCAACGGCACGGCGGCGGCCGCGAACGCGGCGAGCGAGCAGATCCGCCGCATGTCGGGCGACTACAAGCCGAAGATCGAATATCCGGCGAACAACGGATTGGCGAGCCAGTTTCGGATCATCGCGGGTTTGATCGCGGGCGGCCTGTCGACGCGCGTGTACTGGGTGCATATCGGCGGATTCGACACACACAGCGGTCAGCGCGCGCAGCACGACAGCCTGATGGCCGCCGTCAACGACGCGACGACGGCCTTCTTCAAGGACCTGAAGGCGCAGGGCCAGGCCCAACGCGTCCTCATGATGACGATGAGCGAATTCAGCCGCACGACGCTCGAGAACGGCAGCCAAGGCACCGACCATTCGGCGGGCGGCGCGCAGTTCCTGTTGGGACCAGGCGTCAAACCGGGCATCCACGGCGCCCATCCGAGCCTCAAGAAGGAAGAGCTGATTCCGACGGGCTGGAGCCTCAAGCACACGCAGGATTTCCGCGGCATGTACGCGAGCGTGCTCGAGAAATGGATGGGGATCCCCGCCGAGCCGATCCTTGGCCAGGCCTTCCCCATGATCGACTGCATCGCCTGACGCGGCCGGTTCCCTATCCGGGGATCGACCCGTCCCGGGCGGGCACGCAGACGGTTTCCAGGCAGCCGAAGACCGAACAGGCGCCGTTGTATTCCCAGCACTCGCGGTGATGGGGCGTTCCGCACCGTCGGCATCGCACGAGATCGGACGCGATCGGTTGTCCGCAGATCTGGCAGTCGATCACCCCCGAGGGCTCGGTCCCCGTCGCGATGATCTCGATGCCGTCGGCCTGCGAAACGAGGAGCTGGTCGTAGAGCCGCACGGCGTCCTTCGTGAACCGTTCGAGCGCGGAGAGTTGGTGGAACAGGACGCGTTTGCGGACCAGAAGCCGCCCGTTCGCGACGCGGATCTCCACGCCCCGATTCGGAAAATGCTGCCGAAGTTGCTCGATCTGCCACTTGACGGTCTCGCCGAGCAGTCCGTCGGCGCGGTCGGTGTGGTTCGCGAAGACGCGGAACCGCCAATGGAACGGATCGCGCGGGTTCTCGAAGACCCGCAATCCGCGCACCGATTCGGATGAGATCGATGTGGACGACGAGACGATGTGGAGCCGCAAGTCCGAGTCGGGCCAATCGAACCAGGCATCGGTCGCGACCGTGCGGCCTCGAGCCGACTGGCGGACGAAAACGTCCGATCCGGCGTAACGGAAACGTACGCCGCTCGCGCCGCGCCATCGGCTCTTGTCGACGGCGCCTTCGAAGCGGCGAGCCAGCGCGCGCCACACGTCGCGCCGCACCGGCCCCCCGCTTCCGCCAAACGCGCGGAAGAAGAACCAGATGGCCGCGATCAGGAACAGAAAAGCGATCAGACCGTCCACGGACCCGTTCCCCGCCGCGTGTCGAAGATCGGTGCATTACCTGGGCGCATGGGAATGGGAACTCGCCGCCGATGGGCTCGATCGGTCCGCGCCCGGATGATCGACGCTCGCCGAATCGATCGTCGCCCGTCGCCGGCTGAGCGTCAACACGCCGGTGACCAGAGCGGCCGAACCGAACAACAGGACGAGTCCGCCGGCCGTGAGCCACCAGACGGTGCGGTGGGAAAGCGATGCCGTTCGGCCATCGGCCGTCGACGGGCCATCGGCCGTCGACGGGCCATCGGCGCCGTTCGAAGGCGTTTCGCCGCGATACCGCGCGAGCTCGATCCCCAACGCCGCGTTGCGTTCCTTGAGGGCGCGGAGTTCGGATTGGGCTTCGGCGAGCCGGCTCGACAGATCGTCGCGAACCCGTTCGAGCGTGTCCTTGGATTCCCGCGACTCCTTCGCCGATTGAGCGGCTTGGCGCTCGGCTTCGGCCCGCGCGGCGTCGAGCCCGAGCATCGAGGCTTCTAGGCTCGCGTTGCGCCGAGCCTGTTCCGCGAGCGCCGTGGCGGCATGTTCCGGACCACCTTGCGTTTGGATCAGGCCGTCCAGGACGGCCAGCTTGGCGTCGACCTCGCGGCTCGATGCGAGGCCCGCCGCGTTCCGCGACGCATCGGCGATCGGCGAGGGACCTTCCGAGTGATCGGTCGGCGAGGGTACGAGCGTTTCCGGCATTCCCGGCAATCCCAAGACGCGCCACGCGATCATCGCCAGCAGGAGGAACTGGAGCAGGAACGAACCCGCGAGCGACAGAGGAAACCAGAACGGCATCGGCGAAGGCGGCGGCGCGGGCGGAATCGCCCCGGCGCGCGGCCCCCACTCGGAACCCGGTCGACCAGCCATACTCATTTCCGACTCCCATTGATGAACGTGCGCGGCCAATTCGTGTCCGCGGAACATCGAGGACATGATATGGAATCCACCCAAGCGGACCGTCTCGCGCGGCGCTTCGGGTTGGGAACTCCAGCAGAACACGCCGCGATCGGCGCGGCGCGGATCGATGACGAGGGCGATGTCGAGCGGCCGGCTGAAGAAATGGTCGCAAATGAACCGGTCCATGTCCGACAGGAAGATGCCCCAGCCGGGATGCGTATGGTACCAGCCCACGACACGCCACTCGGACGGATGCTCGGCCCGCTGCCTTGCGATGTCGGACCATGTGTCGTGCGTGAACTTGAAACTTCCCCGCGTGCTCTCGTAATGCGCCGCCGCGATCGCCTGCGTCACGATGACGAACGGCCGCCCGTCCGCGTCGACGTATTGGCCTCCGAGCATGACGCCGCCGAGTTCGACATCGACGTCGGTTGCGGCGTGGAGCTCCATTTGCCGCAGCGCGTCCAGATCGAAATAGACCGTCGGATCCGACTCGCGGGGACGGCCCAGCGTCACGACGGCCAGATGCGGATTCTCCTCGGGTCGGCCGCGGGGCCGCGGCGATTCCTCGGCGAGTTCGCCGAATCGGATGTCGCCCTCCTCCGCCATCGTCATCTCCCCCGTTCGCCGCGGTTCCCCTGGTCGGCCGCCAGGACGACGTGCCGTTCGCGTCCGTTCACCACCACGCGCACGATATCGTAAGGCGGAACCCCCAGGTCGGCCAATCGTCGGCGGGCAAGCGCCGAGCCTCCCGTGACTTCATGCACGAGCTCGGGCCTCGCTCCCTTGCCGCATCGCGGACACTCGGTCCACTCGCGCGGCACGCGATACGCGGTGCCCAACACGTCTTTCCGGAATCCGCACGGCGCGCAGGCGATGGCCGTCACGAGGTCGCGATCCAGTCGCAATCGAGGCGCCGGTTCGAGCTCGACAGCGCCGACCGCGCGAAACAACTCGTCCGCCGTCGCCTCGTTCGACAGATCGACCTCGCGGATCTCGTCGTAGGTCTCATGCGAAAGGCAATCGTCGCGGAACGGCAGTTTCGTGCGATAGAACTGGTTGGCGACGCCGTTGAGGACGATCGCCTCGCCCGCGGGCACGTCGAGTCCGTGGATCAGCTTGAGCGCTTCCTGAACCTGCCAGCCGCCGATGATCGACGCGATGGTCGGCGCGGTGGGGACTTTGCCCGCTTGCATCTCCTCCCGCCGCAGCATCGGGCAACTGTATCGGAGCTGGATCAGTCGATAGTCGTTGTCGGTCATCGCGCATTCGTAACACGCGCTGAACGGCGGCACGAAAACCTTGACGACGCCGTTGATCTCCTGTATGCCTCCGTCGACCCAGGGCGTCATCGTCTTCCAACAGCACCGATTCACCCAGAGTCGGGCCTCGCGATTGTCGAGGCAGCCGATGACCACGTCGGCGTCCCGGAAGAGGCCGAGTCCCACATCGGTGATGACGTCGCCGACAATCGGCTCGACTCGCGTGTCCGCGTTCAATCCGCGAAGGCTCTCGGCGGCGACTTCCGCTTTCGGACGCCCGCGGTCCGAGGCGCGGAAAAGGACCGATCGCGCCAGATTGTCCGGCTCGACCCGATCGAAATCGCAGAGCCACACGTGGCCGACGCCGACCAGCGCGAGATTCTTGAGCACCTCGTTGCCCAACGCGCCGGCCCCCACGACCAATACCTTCGCGCGGCGCAGCTTCCCCTGATCCCACCATCCGATCAAACGGAGGCGGGCGTACCGGTCGTCGTCGTCGATGAACCACCGGCCGTCCGACATCGAGCCCATCCTCGCGGCGTGCGCCGGACCCTGTGCGGCGAGCGTCGGCAAGACCTTGAAGTACGCGTTCGATCGGCCTTTTCGTACCGTCCCGGTTCTGGGGCCGCGTGGGCTGAAGCCCACGCCACGTCACCTCTCCCGGCGCCGCATGGGCTGAAGCCCACGCTACGTCGACGGTCCCGGCGCTAGTCCAGGAAAACGATTTCCGGTTCCTCCGTCCATTCGCCGCGCCGCGCCGCCGTGTCCACCGCACCGACCCGGATCGATTCGCCCCCATCGACAATGACCACGTCGCCCTCCCCATCGCCCGCTCGACCGCTCGAATCGGCGAACGTCACGCCGACCCTCGCCCCGCCGGCCTCCACGTTGGACGCAAGGGCCGTGCCCGCGCCGTCTCGCTCAATCGGCCGATCGGGAATGCACTCGGATCGTTCGGCGGGTGACGGGGGTGTTCCTTGGAAGAGATCGCGGAGCGGGCGATCATCGAGGGGGAGTCGGTGCCGATTCCAGCGGCGGATCCAGATCGCGGCCTCCCGATTGTACGGGCTCTCCTCGTCGAAATTCGCGTACCGAATCATGTCCCAGAGCATGCGGCAGAGTTCGACGAGCCGCAGGCTGGGTACCCAGTGCGTCGAATATCCGCCGAGACAGACCACGCCGTTCGCCGAAATGTTGGGATGGAACACGGGCGTTTTCCAAACCAGCTCCGGCATCAATCGGGGGTACGACGCGCCAAGCTCGACCGAAACCTCGTGATCATTCCTTTCGACGACCTCGCCCGACCGCTCGTCGCGCGCCAGTCCGACACCCCGGAACCGCAGGAGATACGCCTCGGGCGGCTCGTTGTCCGCCACCACGCGATAGGAGAACTCCAGGATCGTGCTCTCCAAGGCCAGTTGCCGCATCGCTTGGAAATCGGACCGGAGTCGGCGGGTTCGAGGCGATTCACGCATCATCGATCGATCACCTTGGACGCGGTCGATGCCTTGGAGTCCGTTCGAGCGGGCCCGGCGAGCTGCCGGCACCAGCGGCCCGGTCGAATGTCCCCGTGCCGACCACGCCACCCGGCGAACGGCTCAACCGGCCACAATCTCAGGGTACACAATCAAGTGATCCCCGTCACGTACGCTCGCGTCGATGAGCGTCTGATCCTCCCGCAACCGATTGCCCCCCTCCTTGTGATCGAGACTGTAGCTCATCGGCTGCCCGTCCGGCCCCATGACCGGCAGATTCATGCGGGTGATGATGTTGGGCAGGATCCGCTTCACGGAAACCGATTCGGCGATCTCCGCCTCGACCGATTTCGAGCCGGTCTGGTCAAGAAACGTGACGCGCGTCCGCCTCGAAGGCACATTGGACGACGATCCGGTATCAGTCATGACCCTTGTTCCTCCAACACGTGTCGGCGCGATCGGCGGGGCGGCCTCGGGCGACTCCGATCGGTCCCGTCGGCGGCGAATGCCGGGATATTCGTCGATCGGCGCCCAATCTTAGTCGGGCCGGTCGGCGAATCCTAGGGAATGGCGCGGATCGACCGGTTCGGCTGCTCGAAGGAGACGACGTCGAGTTCCAGCGAACCCATGACTTCGAGGACGGGGGCGAGCGCCGCGAACGGGCTGACGCCGTTGAGATCGGATATGCCGAGTTTGATATGGCCGACACCGACGCCGCCGAGTCCGAGCGTGGCGTCGAGCGGCACCCAGCGGTCGCGGATCCAAACCTCGTTCCACATATGGAACGCGTAACCGTCCCGGAAGGCGACCAACCCCGTGGCGACGCGGGCGGGCAGCTTGCGGGCTCGGCACAGGGCGGCGAGCAGGACGGCGTGTTCGGTGCAGTCCCCGGTACGCGAGCGGACGACTTCGGCGGCCGACGCGAACGCCTCGGTCAACGCCTTGCGTTCGATCGCCTGATGCACGGTCCGTTCGCACGCCGCGGCCAGGGCCCACGCGTCGTCCGAACCGGCGTCGATCGCCTCGGCCATGCGCCGCACGGCCTCGTCGTCGCTCTGTATGAGGCTGTTCGGCTCGAGGTCGGCGGGTCCCGGCGCGGCGCCGCCGACCGGAACGTCCAGCGATCCGGGCTCCACGCGCCGCACGGTGATGTCGACCGTCGATCGATCGACTCGCGCGATCGACTGCGAACCGTCATTCACGAACACGCGTGACGGGTCTTTGTCACCCTTGAGCCTCGCTCGATACACGGCGTTCCGTTTGTGATGCGGATCGGGGATCGGATTGGAGACCGTGACATGGATCATCGCGTAGAGATCGACGTCCACGTTTGCGGCGAGCGCCAGCTCGCGAACCGTCCGGTACGCCGTCATGTCGGCTTGGGGCATGTGGTATTTGCGGATGATTCCGAGCGCGTCGCACCAAAGGGTCGAATCGAGTTGGAGCTGGTCGGCGGAAACGTGCGAGTCGATCCGCAGGAGACGTTCCCGACCGAACGGCGTCTCCGCCTCTTCCCAATCGACGGCGGACAAGGTCGTCTCGCCGACGATGTTCAAGACGGGAATGAACGATGTGAACGCGCACCGATCGCCCGGCGCGAGCGGTTTGGCCGATAGGACCTGCTGATCGGCGAAGAACCCTCGCCACCCGTCGTTCCACGGAATCGACTGAAGGCTCGAACTGCCCGGCGCTCGGAGCACGACGTGCAATTGCGGTCCGTCGCGCCGAGCGCTCGTCGTGACCTCGGGCCCCCCGTCGCTCATCGATGTTCCCAATTCGGCGACGCGGCCGTCGGCGTATTCCAGACTCGCCAACCGCAGTTGCTGCGTCACCCGGTCTCCATTCCGCAGCAACGTGATGACCTGCTCCATCTCCGTCCGCTTGTACGCGTCGTTCGGCGATTCGCCCGGGAGCGACTCGGGCGCGACCTCGTACACGCGCGTCACCGCGTGCCCCACCTTCGCGGTTCCAAGGTAATACGCCATCCACACTTCGTCGATCGGCGGTCCCGCAACCGGTTCCGCGAGGAGCGAGCGTGTCGGATCGGGCGCGGGGCGCCCGCCGGGATTCGCTTGGGAATGCGATTCCGAATGCGTCCCCGGGGCCGAATCCCCTAGGGACTCGCCCTTCTCGCCGGGACGCGGCGCCGGCCCGTTCGCGGCGGGCCCGTTCGCGGCGGGCCCGTTCGCGGCGGGCCCGTTCGAACGTGGATCGGCCGCTCCGCCTTTCGCCTGGATGCCGTTCCCGCTTGGCGCGCCCGGCGCGCCTTGATCGACCTGAGCGGCTTGGCTCGCCGACTCCCGCGCATCCGAAATCGGGCGGCGCTCCGCCCGATCGTCGGAGGTCTTCGGCGCGGCTCGCCCTTTCGCGGCGTCAGGATCGGGGCGGCAGCCGACGAACACCACGATGCCCGCGAACCATGCGACCACCCACGCGGCGCGCCTCCGCCGTCCGTGGCTCCATGCCGACCGATCCATCCCGATCCCCCCTTACGAACTCAGGCAGCGTCCCTGACCGTGCCATGGGCAGTCAATATAGCAGAGAGTCCAAACGAGCCACCACATCGGTTTTCGCGGAATAGCTTGCGCAATCTGAATTGGACCGGCTGAAGGCTCGACGAATTGCCGCCGAGGCGGCTGGACAGTTCGGGGCGCATCGGACCGGATGCTAGATTTCCAGTAGACGGCCGGGACAACGACCCGGCACACCGGTTTCGACGGAGCCCGCTCGCCGCGGTACTCCGTCGCGGCGCATCGACTGACCGATGGGAAACCCGATCGCCGAGCGGCTGCCCCGACCGTCCCACCCCATTGACCCACGGTCCGTGCCGACGTCCGTTGCTTCGCCGAATTCCTGGAGCCTCGCGTCACACGATCCACCCGTAGGATGACCGAACGTCATGCGTGCGAACCGTGACCTAGGTTAGAGCGTCCTTCCCCACCGCCCTCCGGACCCGGATTCCGGATCGACTGGCAGAGTATCGAGGTTGACGATGGGCTTCCTGAAGCGTCTGTTCCGCAATGTCTTCCATGAGGGAATGCCCGCCGAAACGGCTCCGAGCAGTTTCGAGCGGCTCAGTGAGGAACAGCTCGAAGCCCACCTCCGGATCTCCAAATACGGCCAATTCCAGTTGACCGACGCGATCCGGCCCTCGTACGACTTGCAGGTCGTTCCGGCGCAGGGATACCGGCACGACATCTATGAGGACGAGGAAACCAAGAGCCGCATTCCCGTGCTGATGGCCTCCGCGTCGCGCGAGAACATGTTCGACCTGTTCCTCGACCTGCTCGAACCGCTGGGTTCCGAGGTCGACGTGGTGCTGGAAACCAGCCACACGCGCCAACAGGGCGGGCATGAGGATCTCTATCGCGAGCATATCGACATGCCCGTCCTCAAGAGCGTCCTTTGGGACTTCGAGGACCTCCTGCTGAACGACGGATGCACCGGACTCGCCGTCATCAACTCGGCGACACCCCAAGAGATCCAATTCGACGAACACAAGTTGTTGATCGTCTACGGCGAACCGCTTCGTCCGTTCGAGGCCGTCTTCCAGCGCTATCAGGTGCGGCGCAACGACGAACTCCGGTTCGTAACGGAAGCCGAGCACGTCCATTCGTCGAATGAGAAATACTTCCGGGGATTCGACGAACTCCGAATGCAGCTCGGCATGGACTCGGGTTTCTACGCCTAGCGAACGCGAACCTCGTCCGCCGATCGCCTCGCGGGGGTCAAGGCCCGTTCGGTCCGATTCCGTTCGGGCCGGCGTTGCTAGCGCGGACCCACTCCCGCGTCCACGACGCGGGCCCGGATGTCGGAAAGCAGGCGCTGTTCGAGCACGACATCGCGGCCGATCGGTATCCAGCCGAGACTCACCGGTCCGGTCGCCCGCCCCGGCTCGGCCCTCACGACGGTGCCGTCGTACCGCAGCGTCGCCCCGCCCACGGTCGCGTGTTCCGGCTGGTAGAGATCCTCGAGTTCCTTCGCGACGAGCACCTCGATCTGCAGTCCGCCGGCTGAAGGCGTCACGCGAACCGACGCTCTGCGACGAATCGACTGCAACGAGCTTTGCCATCGTTCGAATCCCGGAGTCGCGTCGGTCCGCCAGGGTTCGAGCACCGTCGAACCGACTATCGGAAACGTCTCGAGGCGACCCTCGGTCAGAGCGTTTCCGACAAGCCGCAGCCGTTCCTCGCGATCGATCCTAAAAAAATCGTCCACCGAGTCGACGACCTGATCCCAAACAAAATCGATGTCCGTCATCGGCACAAAGAGCGGGTTATCGAGGAACGCGGGTTCCGGCCTTGGTCTCAACAGGCCTCGCGGCATCCACCGTCCGCATCCGGCTGCCGTCAGGGCAAGCAGGATCATGGCCGACAGCGCGAATCCGCGCGGCCGGCGGCCTGCGAGATCGTGGATGAACGTCGCGCGGATGGAGACCGGCGCACGACCCGATTGCCGCGTGTTTGGACCGCCGAGTTGTCGAACAGGGTTTGATTCGATCATGGGGCGAGTCCGCCCGCGCCTCGATGCCATGCCGACCCGAACCGTCAACGGCGGCGCGCAAGCCGGAGAAACGGGGGGCGTAGTGTCCTCGAAACGGACGCTCCCTTCAAGGCCGAACAGCCCGATATTCGTCGCAGGGGTGTGTGGGCCGCGGCGTCGGCTTGAGCCAACGCGAGAAGGCGCGTGGGCTGAAGCCCACGCTACGCGCGACGCGAGAGGGGTGGGAGCGCCGTGGGTGAGGTCGACTCGCCGTCGGCGGAAACCGGGTTCCCGACGGCCGCGGTCGGCAACAGGATGGTGAACGCCGTGCCGCGTCCCGGAGCGCTCTCCACGCGAATACGCCCGCGGTGCGCCTCGATGATCTCGCGGCATGCGGAAAGGCCAAGGCCCGTTCCGCCCTTGCCTGTCGCGTCGGGCCCCGTCTTCGTGCTGAAATGCGGCTCGAAGATCCGGTGCAGCGTCTCCGCGTCCATACCCGTTCCCGAATCGCGGACGGTCAATTGCACCATCGAACGCTCGGCGTCCGGCGCGATCCGGAGGACGATGCGTCCGCCCTGGGGCATCGCTTGCCTCGCATTGATCAGCAGGTTGATCAGAACCTGTTGGATTTGGTTTCCGCTGACCAGGGCGGGCGGCGACGGCCGGAATTCGCGCTCGACGACAATCCTGTGTTTTTGCATTTCCCGGTCGAGCAGGACCAAGGCGTCCTCCACCAATACGGCCAAATCCGTGGCTTCGAACGAAGCCGATCGATTCCGTGCCGCACCGAGAATAGTCGCCGTGATCTTGGACGCGCGCTGTCCGGCCGCCAGTATCCGTTCAAAGGCTTTTTGACGCGATGCGGCATCGGAGGCGCGAAGGCCGAGTTTCGCGTAGTTGATGACGGTCATCAGCACGTTGTTGAATTCGTGCGTCGTTGTCCCCACCAGTTCGCCCAGCGCGGCCATCCGCTGCGACTGGGCCAACTGAGCGCGCAGCCCGCGCACCTCGCGAAGAAGGGCGTCGACGTCGGGCTCGCCCCCATCGCCGCATCGGACCGCTCCGTTCGGGCTCGCCGGAGTCCAACTTTCGGCACCCGATTCGTTTCCGCTGCGCATGCTCCCCACCGTGTGAATGCCGTCACGTTGTTCCGCTCAGGTGCCTTGCATCTAACGACTTATCGTCGAATCCGGCTTGGCGACTGTAGGCGAAGCCGATACAATCCGCCCCGACAGCCTCGGAACGCCGATCCGCCGTTTCCCGGCGACCGGCAACCCACGATCATCGACGATCGCAGGATGGGCACGGATGCACGGCGTGGAACTGCTCGAACAAGCGCTCGATGTCGCCAAGAGACTCGGCTTGGACGTTCGCCGGGAGTGGCTTGGCACGGGAGGCGGCGTCTGTGAGTTTCGCGGTCGCCGACGGCTCTTTGTCGACCTCTCCGAGCCTGTCCTCGACCAGCTTGCCCAAGTTCGCGACGCGCTCCGGAACGAACCCGAACTCGCACGCGTGCCGATGAGCGTCGAGCTGCGACATCTAATCGGTTGCCGGCGCGCCGCGTAATTGCCCATTTTTCGCAGTCGACTCGGGCGCCCCATCAGGACGGGAATCGAGAACGGACGGTCCATCGGATCCGACGAGCTCGGGTTCACCATAGAGTCCGTGCTCCCGAATGTAGGCCTCGACCTCGCCGGGCGTTTGATAGCGAATCGAACGACCCGCGCGCACGGCCGCTCGAATGGCCGTGCCGCTGATCCCGATTTCGGGCATTTCGACCAGCCGCGCATCGACGTGGCCGAACCGTTCCGCGCCGATCCGACGTCGGAGGGGTTCCCAGTCGGGTTGGTGGCCTCGCCTCGCCACCACGACGAGTCCCGCCAATGCGCAGATATGTTCGGGTTCCTTCCAGTTCGGCAGGTCGAGCAATGTGTCGGCTCCGATGAGGAGGTGGAGCCGATCGCCGGGCCCCATCGCCCGAAGGGCCGTCAGCGAGTCCACGGTATAACTCACTCCTCCCCGCACGCATTCCAGATCGGTGACCTGAAAGGCCTCATGATCGGCCGTCGCGAGACGGAGCATGGCGATGCGGTGGTGCGCGGGAGCAAGGGTGAGGCGCCGCTTGTGGGGAGGCGTCGCGGCCGGCATGAACCAGACCTGATCGAGGCCGCACGCCTCCCGGCACGACTCGGCGAGCAGCAAATGTCCGCAATGAACGGGATCAAAGGATCCGCCGAGGATACCGATGCGCAGCGAAGTCATGTTTGAATCGTCGTGTCGGGAGCGCGAATGCCGTCGGTCGGTCGTCGATCCCCGCGCGGGGGTTCCGCCGCCGGGAGTTCGACTGTTATGGTAACGGGGATTCCAAGGACGAAACAGGGACCCCGCCCCGCGGCGAGGCGGCGCGGCGGGCAAGCGGAGTGGTGTCGATGACGGAGCGGCAACCCTCGTTGTTTGGCGAGCCGGAAGGCGCGCCGTGGGAGGTCGACGACCGGCACGAGCGACTGGTCGCGACCGTCGTGTTTCCCGAATGGGAAGGCGAGTTCGACTACGAGGTTCCCGATCGGCTTCGCGGTCAAATCGAGTCCGGCCGCCGTATCCGCGTTCCCCTTGGAAAATCGAACCGACCGGTCGTCGGCTATTGCGTCGGCCTCGATGTCAAACCACCGCCGTCGGCCTTTCGACGGAAGGAAGTACTCGCCGCCCTCGACGAAGGGACCCTTCTGGCCCCGGCCATGTTGCGGCTGACGCGTTGGCTCGCCGACTACTACGTCTGCACGTGGGGGCAAGCGATCGAGTCGGCCGTTCCGGCGGGCGTGCGATTGGCGAAAGGCACGCGGGAGACGGTCCTATTGGCCGTGCGAGGCGGCGCGATGTCCGAGCCGGGGGAAGTCAGGCTCAGCCCGGTTCAGCGGACCGTGCTGCGGGTCTTGTGCGAGTCGAACGAATCGATGACCGCGGCCCAACTCGCCGCCGCGGCGGGCTGTTCGCTCGGCCCGATCCAGCAGCTTCGCAAGAAGGGGCTGATCGAGGCGACGACGCGGCGTGTCCTGACGCGGCCCGCCGAACCTCGCGTGGTCGAAGGGCAGGATCCGTTCACGCTCAACCACGAACAGCGAGGGGCCCTCGAAGCGATCGTCGGCGCCGTGCACCGCGGCGCATCAACGACTTTCCTGATGCACGGCGTGACGGGGAGCGGCAAGACGGAGGTGTACATCCGGGCGATCGACGAGGTGTTGCAGTTCGGCAGGCAAGCCATCGTGCTCGTGCCCGAGATCAGCCTGACGCCGCAGGCCGAGCATCGGTTTCGCTCGCGGTTTCCCCGCGTGGCCGTGTTGCACAGCCACATGAGCGACGCGGAGCGCCACGCGCACTGGCTCGCCATCGCGCGGGGCTCCATCCAGGTTGTCGTCGGCGCTCGGAGCGCCGTCTTCGCGCCCCTCCCGAGGCTCGGGTTGATCGTCATCGACGAAGAGCACGACGCGTCGTTCAAGCAGGACTCGACGCCGCGCTACCACGCGCGACGCGTCGCCCTCGAGCGATGCCGGCTCGAACGCGCCGCGCTTGTCCTCGGTTCCGCCACTCCCTCGCTCGAGTCGTACCACGCGGCCATGGAAGGCCGTTATGTGCGGATGCCGCTCGACCACCGCGTCCATCGCCGTCCCCTTCCGCGGGTCGACATCGTCGACCTCCGCATCGAACACGATCGGCGAACACCGCAGGGCTGCATCAGTCGTCCGCTGTACCAGGCGATGAGCCAGGCGTTGCGGGCGGACGGGCAGGTCATCCTGCTGCTCAATCGGCGCGGATTTTCGACATCGATCCAATGCCCCGCGTGCGGCCACGTCGTGAAGTGCGCGCATTGCGATATCGGCCTGACGCACCATCGCGCGGACGAGACGGCCGTCTGCCATTACTGCGACTATCGGATCCTCGCGCCTCCGCGATGCCCGAAGTGCGGATTCGACGGCATCCGCTACCGGGGGCTCGGAACGCAGCGGCTCGAAGCCGAAGTCCGTTCGCGATTCCGCGACGCGCCGTGCCTCAGGATGGACAGCGACACGATGCGGAAGCCCGGCGCGCATGAAAAGGCCCTCGAACAATTCCGGAGCGGCGACGTCCGCATCCTGCTCGGAACCCAGATGATCGCGAAGGGACTCGATTTTCCCGACGTGACGCTCGTCGGAGTCATCAACGCCGACACGGCGCTCCACTTCCCCAACTTCAGGGCGTCCGAAAGGACGTTCCAACTGGTGACGCAGGTCGCCGGTCGAACGGGGCGCGGCGCGCGAGCCGGCCGCGTCCTCGTCCAGACCTACAGTCCCGATCACCCGGCGATCGTGACGGCCGCCCAGCACGACTACGTGCGTTTCGCCAACCTTGAATTGCCCGCTCGAGCGAGGTTCCACTATCCGCCCCACGGTGAAATGGTCCGCGTGGTCCTGCGCGGGGAGGACGCGTCGATCACCGACGCGTTCGCGCGGGACCTCACCGGCGAACTGCGGAGCCGCGTCGACTCGGAGACCCGGATCGTCGGGCCCGCTCCGACTCCGATCGCCAAACTCCACGGCCGATACCGATTCCATTTGCTGCTGATCGCCGCGAACCACGAACCGATCCGGGCCGCCGTTCGCGACGCGGCCCGTTCGGTGCGGGTGCCCGACGGAGTACAATGGATCGCGGATGTCGACCCGCTCGACATGCTGTGACCGCCGCGCGGCGTTCTCGGACCCGTTCCACTGGCTCGCGTCCGCGAATCGGCCTAGAATGCGGCCGAGTTGTTCGACGACCCCGCGGTTCTTGGAACGCCATGGCGTATCAGTCGCTGAAACGGGTGCTGGGCGAAACAAGCCTGGAGCGAAAGTGCCGGTTTCTGTTCGGAACCTGCCTGCTCCTGCTGATCGCCGGAGCCTACATCTGGGTCGACCAGATCGCCGAGAAGCTCGTCCATTCCACGCTGCAGCAGGAACGGGTCAACAAGCAGCAGCGAGGCCGCGCGTTCGCCGTGATGACGATGCTCAAGTTGCATTTCATCGCATGGGCGAGCGGCAACGAGGAGCAGAAGGCGGTCGTCGAGGACATCATCCGCGGCCTCGAACGCGAAACGTACCGCGCCGAAGTGCTCGGATTCGACGGCAACGTCAAGCTCGACGTCCGCGAGCCCCAGACGGCATGGGAACGCGACGTCATGCGCGAATTGCTCGACGAACTCCGCGCGCGGAGCCGCGCGCCGGCACGCGGCGCGGATTCTCCCGAAACGCCGGACGCCGCGGCGCCTTCGCCCGCGCCGAACGAATCGCCACCGCCGGCCGCGACGCCCGTCGCCGGCCACGGAGTCGCGAACGAAGACGCGTCACCCGCCCGAACGGGGCTCTTGGAGGAACCCGTCCCGATCCTCGACCCGGACACGTTCCGGCCTCCGGAAGACGATCAACGCCTTTTCCGCGAACGCATCGTGGCGACGGGTCCGAACGGCGCCGAGCAATACCATTTCTTTCAACCGGTGATCTACCACGAATCGTGCAACACGTGCCACGGCTCGTTGCGGGGCACGATGCCGGCATCCGCCGAGGACGCGCAGTTGTCGGACCGGTACGAACCGTTCCGGGTGGTCCGCATCGTCCTCGACCACGGCGTTTCGAGGGGGGAGGTGAACTGGATCCGCGCCGTGCTGATCGCGGCGGGGATCATCACGTTCTTCGTCGCGATGGTCGCGCTGTATGTTATCGTGCGCTATGTCGTCGTCTCGCCGCTCAAGCATCTCCGCGACGTCAGCGACGCGATCAGTCGCGGCAATCTCGATCTGCGCGCCGAGATCCACACGAACGACGAATTCGAGGACCTCGCGGCGTCGTTCAACCGCATGCTCCGCCAATTCACGGAATCCCAGGCCGACCTTCGAGCCGTCAACAAGGACCTCGACGCCAAGGTCGACGAACTCGCCCAACTCAACATGCGTCTGTATGAAACGAACCGGGTCAAGAGCGAGTTCCTCGCGAACATGAGCCACGAACTGCGCACGCCGCTCAACAGCATCATCGGTTTCTCCGAGGTCCTTCAAGGCATCGATTCGCTCACCGACAAACAGCGCCGCTACGCGCAGAACATCCGGAAGGCCGGCCGGTCGCTGCTCGACATGATCAACGACATCCTCGACGTCGCGAAGATCGAGGCGGGCAAGATGGAGGTGCGGCCGACCGAGTTCCCGGTCGACGGAGTGATCCAAACGCAGTGCGAAATGGTCCGGGCGCTCACCGAGGGCAAGAACATCGATCTGTCGGTTCAGATCGAGGAGAACCTCCCCCACCTCTTCCAGGACCAAGGTAAGGTCCAGCAGATCCTCACGAACCTCTTGTCGAACGCGATCAAGTTCACGCCCGAAGGAGGCCGCATCACGGTGCGCGGCGAACGCGAGGCGAGCGGCCGATTCCTGCTCACCGTCGCCGACACGGGCGTCGGGATCGCCGAGGAGGACCGCGAGATTGTTTTCGAGAAATTCCGCCAAAGCCGCATGGTCGCGGGCGAGGATTCGCTCACGCGCGAGTACTCGGGCACCGGCCTGGGGCTTTCCATAGTCCGCGAATTGTGCAAGCTGCTGCGCGGCGAGATCGATTTCGAAAGCGAACTCGGCAAAGGAAGCACGTTCCGCGTGCGCCTTCCCTGGTCGCTCGATGAATGCCCCTTGTTGCCGAGCCCGACGGCGTCGGAGTCGTCCGCGAGACGGCACGCCACGGGCGTCGGATTCTAGGTTGCGTTCCTCGACGGGAGCCGTAAGTCGACGGCGCGGATGCCCCCGAGGGAGGGAGCGCCCGAATGCGCGTGTAAGGAAGACGGACGATGGGTTCGAGTGAAAGGAAGCACACGATGGCCGAGCCGCGTGCGGCGAATCTCCCGGCGCAGGTCGAGCTGTACACGGACGGAGCGTGCAGCGGCAACCCTGGGCCGGGTGGTTGGGCCTACATCCTGCGCCATCGGAAGACCGGCGCGGAGGCCGAGGCCAGCGGCGGCGAGGGGCACACGACGAACAACCGCATGGAGCTGACGGCCGTCGTACGCGGACTCGAAGCGCTCAAACGCGCCTGCCGCGTCGAACTGTTCACCGACAGCGCCTACGTCGGCAAGGGGCTCACCGAATGGATGCCGACCTGGAAACGCAACGGGTGGAAACGGCGGGACCGCGGCGGTCTCCATCCCGTCAAGAACGCCGACCTCTGGCAACGACTCGATGAACTCCTCCAAGTCCACCCGCTCACCTATACGCGCGTCGCGGGCCACAGCGGCCATGCCGAGAACGAACGATGCGACGCGCTCGCCGTCGCCGCGATCCGCAAGTGACCGACCGACGCCTCGTCCCACGCAAAACGACCCTCCCGGTCGTTTCGTTCCGTCACCGCGATCCGCAAACGGCCGAAGGGCGCCGGCGAACGGGCATGTTGCGAGCCGGCCCGGCGCGGCGTAGACTGCCGCCAATCGATCGAGGAGCGGCGACATGGCACGGATCAACGTGAGCACAAAATCGGTTTCAGCGGCCGTCCGTCGCGCGTCGGTGACGCGATGGGGCCGGTGGGCGTCCGCGATCGCCATCGCGGCCGCTCTCGGGTTGGGATCGGCCGGCGCGGCGTGTTTCGCGCGGAGTGAGGGCGGGGGCGGCGAACCCGAGGCGCTGCGTGTGGGATTCGCCGAACGGGACATCACGCCGCCCGAGGGTTTTCCGGTGGCCGGATACTACCATGAACGAAGGGCGACCGGGACCCACGATCCGCTCAAGGCGAAGGCGATCGTGTTTCACCAGGGGGAAACGCGGGCGGCGTGGGTCGTCTGCGACCTGACCGGCATCTCGATCGACCTTTCGTCGGCCGTGCGCGAGGACGCCTCGCGCGCGACGGGCATCCCCTGGGAACAGATCACCGTCTCCGCGACCCACTCGCACACCGCGCCCGACTACGGGCGCGATCTGTTCGCGCACACGGCCGACCGCGCCGGAGTTTCGCAAGGCGACGGCGCGTATTCCCGGTCCCTGATCGCCTCCATCGTCGACGCGATCCGAGCCGCGAATGACCAGACGGCGCCCGTCACGCTCGAATCGGCGACGGCCATCCAACAGGACCCTGTTTCGTTCAATCGGCGGTTTGTCATGCGGGACGGAAGCGTCCGCACCTGGCAGCGGCTCGACAATCCCGACGTCGTCCGCCCGGCCGGCCCGATCGATCCCGAGCTCGCCGTGCTCGTCGCGCGCCGCGCATCCGACGGACGGCCGATCGGCGCGCTCGTGAACTTCGCGCTGCACCTCGATACGGTGGGCGGGACGATGTGGAGCGCGGACTACCCGTATCCGATCGAACGCGCCGTGCGGAGCGCGCTTGGCGACGACGTCGTTTCCGTTTTCGGAACCGGATGCTGCGGCGACATCAACCACTCCGATCCGACGCGCGCCGATCGGAACTCGACGGAGCATATCGGCACGTCGCTCGGCCGAACCGTCACCGAAGCGGTCGGTCGGTCCCAACCGATCGCCTCGCCCCGATTGAACGTCGGCCGCGCCGTGGTGCCGCTGCCCCTGCAAGAGGTCACCGACTCGCAATTGGCCGCCGCGCGCCCTCTGCTCCTGAGCGCGAAGGACGGGGCGAAGGTCGACTTCTTCGAACAAGTCGCCGCGTACAAGGCCGTGATGCTCGAACAACTGAGAAACGAGCGGCCTTCCGCCGATCCGACCGCGTTCATCAATTGGGGGCTCTGCCGCAAATGGGCGGGGGTCGGCGATCATCTGCCCGTCGAGGTTCAGACCCTCTGCCTCGGTTCGGACCTAGCGATCGTCGGTTTGCCCGGGGAGATCTTCGTCGAACTCGGCCTGGCGATCAAACGCGCGTCTCCGTTCCGAACCACGATCGTGATCGAGTTGTCCAATTGTGTTGAGACGATCTACGTTCCGACCCGCGCGGCGTACGCGGGCGGAAGCTACGAGGTCCTGAATTCGGCCACCGCGCCGGGCAGCGGCGAGATGCTGGTCGAAGCCGCATTGAAGTTGTTGCGGGACGCCGCCACCGAGGGAAACGCTCCATGAAGATCACCGAAATCGTGTGCCAAGTCCTCCGGATTCCCAACGTGACGGAGAAGACCGCGTCGAGCCAGGATTCGGTGTTGGTCCGAATCCGGACCGATGAGGGAATCGAGGGGATCGGCGAGGCGGACTCGTCGCCCGAGGTGGTCAAAGCGATCGTCGACGCCCCGTTCAGCCATCTGGTCGCGTGTGGACTGCGCCCGCTGCTCATCGGCGAGGATCCGCTCGAACACGATCGCCTGCGGCAGAAGATGTACCGGCGCACCATGTACCTGGGGCGCACGGGTGTCACGATGACGGCGATGGCCGCCGTCGATATGGCGCTCTGGGACTTGAAAGGCAAATATTTTCAGCAGCCGATCCATCGGCTGCTCGGAGGCCGGCGGCACGAACGGATCCGCGCGTACGCGTCCATCCTGTTTGGTCGTGACGGGGCCGAAACGCGCGACATCGGGCGTCGCTGGATCGAGGCCGGATACACGGCCGTCAAATTCGGATGGGAGCCGATGGGCCCCAGCGAGGCGGTCGATCTCGATCTGGTCCGCGGCGCCCGCGATGGGCTCGGCGACGCCACATTGCTGATCGACGCGGGGTGCGTCTGGGACGCGAGAACGGCGCTGCGCCGCGCCAAACTCTTCGCGGAATACGAACCCGGCTGGCTCGAGGAACCGCTGAGGCAGGCGGATGTGGCGGGATACGAATGGCTGCGCGATCGTTCACCCGTTCCAATCGCGGCCGGCGAGGGGGAATGCGGACGCGAGTCGTTCCGCGCGCTCATCGACCGCCACGCGCTCGACGTCTATCAGGTCGATCTCGCCCGGTGCGGATTCACCGACGCGGCGTATATCCGCGACCGGGTCGAGGAAGTCGGCGCGCGCCTTTGCAACCATTGCTATACGAGCCCCGTCACCGTGGCGGCGAGTCTCCACTGGCTATCGACCTGCCGCGACACGTTCCTTTTCGAGGATTGCGTCGAGGACTCGCCGCTCCGCCACGAATTGACCCTGCAAAAAGTCCAAGCCGAGAACGGTTGGATCCAAGTTCCCGACCGGCCCGGACTCGGCGTGGACCTCAACGAGGATTTCATTCAGCGGCATTTGGTGTGCGAATCGCGGGCGTGACGTGAAAGGATGATCCAATGAAGGCGGTCCATCGACGCGCGGCGGCGTGCATTGCGTGTTTCGGCGTGTGGGTCGGAACATCGGGCCCGATTCGGGACGTTCAAGGCGAGGACCTCACCCTGGCCACGGCGACGCGCCCGGCGCCGAACGCGGTGGACGAACCGAGGGCCGACCGCTTCTCGCTCGACAAGGCCGTGGCGTTCCTCGACCAGGCGTCGCTCGAGTGGACGGCGAGCCGCAAGTGCTTCACATGCCATACGAACTACGCCTATCTGATGGCGAGGCCGGCCGTATCCGCCGAGAATACGGCGCACCGCGAGGTCCGCGCGGAGCTGGAAAAGCTGGTGACCGGGCGTTGGGCCGAATCGGGGCCGCGTTGGGACGCCGAAGTCGTCATGACGGCGGCCGCGCTCGCGATCAACGATCGCGCGACCACCGGAAAACTCCATGCCATCACGCGCCAGGCCCTCGATCGCATGTGGACCGTGCAGCGCGGGGACGGCGGATTCAACTGGCTGAAGTGCAAATGGCCCCCCATGGAATCCGATGACCACTTCGGCGCGACGATGGCCGCGATCGCCGTCGGCGCCGCGCCCGAGGATTATTCCAAGACCGAATCGGCGCGGGCCGGACTCGCCCGGATCAAGGCCTACTTTGTTTCGGAGCCCGCCGCGACCGTGCACCACCGGGCCATGCTGGTCTGGGCCGGTTCGTATCTGCCGGAACTCGTCGACGGCGCGGCCCGTGATGCGACGATCGACGAAATACGCTCGCTCCAGAAAGAGGACGGAGGATGGGCGCTCGCGACGTTCGGCGCGTGGGAACGGTCCGACGGCGCGGCGCAGGACGTCGCGTCGAGCGACGGGTACGCCACGGGGTTCGCCGTCTATGTCCTGCGCCAAGCCGGTGTTCCGGCCGACGCGCCCGAAATCCAACGAGGCGTCGCATGGCTCAAGGCGAACCAGCGCGCGAGCGGCCGGTGGTTTACGCGATCCTTGTTCAAGGACGGCAACCATTTCATTTCCCACGCCGGATCGGCGTTCGCCGTCATGGCGCTCGCCGCGTGCGATGTGAAATGACCGAAAGAGGCTGAACCCGCGTGATCACCTACCAAGTATGGGGTTCGCGGATCGACGAGGCCGCGCACGCCCAGATGCGGCAGGCGTGCGAAGTGCCGATGGCCGTCGGCGCGGCGCTGATGCCCGACGCGCACGTCGGGTACGGGCTTCCCATCGGCGGCGTGCTCGCCTTGGAGAACGCCGTGATTCCCTACGCCGTCGGCGTGGATATCGCGTGCCGTATGAAACTCTCGGTCCTCGATATGCCCGCCGATTCGCTCCGCGATTCGTGGCACCGTTATGAGGACGCGCTCGAACGGGGAACGCGGTTCGGCGTCGGCTCCGAATACGAAACACCCAAGGACCATCCGGTCATGGACGAGGATTGGACGGTCAGTCGCGTGACGCGGGAAAGGAAAGACCTCGCGCGCCGCCAACTCGGCACGTCCGGATCGGGAAACCACTTCGTCGAGTTCGGTGCATTGACGTTGTCGTCCGCCCAACCCGGACTCGATCTCGAACCCGGCCGGTACGTCGCCCTGCTCAGCCACAGCGGAAGCCGAGGGACCGGGGCGGCGGTGTGCTCGACCTACAGCGGCATCGCGCGCGCCAGACTGCCCGCGCGCCACGCGCCGCTCGCCTACCTCGCCTGGCTCGCCCTCGATTCCGACGCCGGCCGCGAATACTGGGACGCGATGAATCTAATGGGCGACTACGCGGCCGCCAACCACGACGTGATCCACAAAACGGTGAGCAAACGGCTGGGTGCCCGCGTGATCGCCCGAGTCGAGAACCACCACAACTTCGCATGGAAGGAATCACACGGCGGCCGCGAGTGGATCGTCCACCGCAAAGGCGCGACGCCCGCCGGCGCCGGAGTGCTCGGCGTGATCCCCGGATCGATGGGCACGCCCGCCTATGTCGTCCGAGGCAAGGGGAATCCGGCGAGCATCGAGTCGGCGGCGCACGGAGCGGGCCGGTGCATGTCGCGCACGGCGGCAAGGAGCCGGTTCACGTGGAAAGCCGCGCAGCGCCGACTCGAGGCGCAAGGCATCCACGTCCTTTCGGCCGGAGCCGATGAGGTGCCCGAAGTGTACAAGGACATCGACGAGGTCATGCGCGAACAGACCGATCTCGTCGAGATCGTCGCGCGGTTCGATCCCCGCGTCGTCAAGATGTGCGGGGACGGAAGCCAGGCCGAGGACTAGCGCCGCACGATCACGGGCCTCCCGATCACGGGTCTCCCGATCACGGGCCCCGATTCCGGCCGTTGGTGTCTACCCATTCCGTCGCATTTCGACAACAATCCCGTACGATGGTCTGCATCGCCCCCGTCAGGACGGGCGGGGTTTGGTCATGGATCGGATTCGCATCGAGGAGTTTGAGCGTTTATGGAGGCCGTCATTACATTCGCCGGCATCGTCGTGGTGATCGGCATGATCGGCGTCGTGATCGTCTACACGGTCTTCGCCGAAAAGAAGCGGACGCGGGCGGTCCAGGCGATCGCCGATTCGCTGGGCCTTGAATTGATATCCTCGGCGACGGCCGTTCCGTCGGGCGCCGAGACATTTCCGCTATGCCAGCAGGGGCATTCCCGCCGCGCCTCCAATGTCATGCGCGGTGGGACCGATGATGAGCAGTTGTTCGTATTCGACTATCGGTTCACGACAGGGAGCGGCAAGCATCAGGCGACCCACAATCAGACCGTCGCCTTCCTTCGTTCCGCGATGCTGGACCTCCCGCCGTTCGATCTCTATCCCGAGCGCTGGTACCACCGGGTCGGCCAGTCGGTCTTTGGCATGAAGGACATCAACTTCGCCGAGTATCCCGGATTCTCCAAGCTCTATGTGCTCAAGGGCGACGAGGAACCGGTGCGTCGGATCTTCACCGAACCGCTTGTTCGCCACCTCGAATCGGAAAAGAACATCTGCGCGGCGGGTGCGGACAAGCGGCTGATCTTTTTCCGTCAGGGACGCCGCGTGAAACCCGAGGAGCTGAAGGCGTTCATGCGGAGCGCCTACCAGATGTACGCCCTGGTGCGCGGCGATGCTTCCGAACGGGAGACCGCCTGATCACGCCGTCGCGAGCGCCATCGACGCCATCCCTCGCGTCGCCGGAATTTCAAGGAATCGAGGTCGGCTGGCGGTTCGACAACTCGTACTGTTCCGCGCACGCGGGACACCAGTTCGGCGCCTTCACGATGCTCGGCGATGGCCGCGCGATCCTGATCGGCGAGCAACAGGGAACTCGTCGAATCGCTCCTGGACTGGATGGCTCGGACGCGCGCCGATTACACGTCGACCTTCCGGGATCTCGCGGCGATCGAAGGACCGGCGGACGGCAGACTCGCCGATCCCGAGTTCATCGCGTGGCGAGCGCGCTGGAGCGCGAGGCGGAAACACGAGGGCGTTTCGGACGACGACGCGCGGGCGATCATGCGATCGGTCAATCCCCGAGTGATCCCCCGCAATCATCGCGTTGAGGAAGCGATCGCGGCAGCCGAGCGAAACGACCGGTCGGTCTTGACGAGCCTGCTCGAGGCGCTCGAAAGGCCGTTCGAGGACCGTGCGGAAAGCCCATTGTTCGCTCTGCCTCCTCCACCAGGACTCGGCGCCTATCGCGCGTTTTGCGGAACATGAACGGCCGATCGCGCGAAGGGAAACCCTGGTTGTCGCCAAGGACACGAGGTGGCAGCCAGGATGCTTGCCCCAATCATGCCTAGCGCGCGGTTCGGTTCAAGGGACGCAGTTCGATCTTGCGGAAGAGGATCTCCGCGAGTTCCGTTTGGATCTGGATCTTGCCGGCGGCCGGCGATACTTCGACCGCTTCGTTGACGACCGTACCGTTGATGATGTTGATGATCCGCGGGCCGTCGCAAATCACCTCATGCCGGTTCCATTCGCCGGCCCTTTTTTCGACGTCCTGGGCGCCGCGAAACCCGAGTTCATCCTTCCAATCGGGATCCCTTCCAAACCAATTCACCCGCCCCTTCTCGAACGTGCGGCGCTCGCCGCCCCGCTTCCAGACCGTTTCGCCGTCTCGATCCAGTTCGATCTCGGCGGTGAGCTTGAGCGGAGCGGGTGAACCATCGGCGAGGTTTCCGGCGACGACGATGAAGTCGCCGCAACCTCCCTCGATGATCTGTGATTCGAAGGAACAAAGCCAGGTTCCGGAATAGCCGCCGTCCGGCCCGATCCCGTGAACGAGGATTCCCGAATCCCGCGTGGACTTTTCGCGGTTCTTCCATGTCCGCGTTCCCCATTTCCACTCGGCGATCAAATGGTAGTCGCGGTAGGCCTTTTCGGTGGTGAGCCCGCCAAGTCCGTCACCGGAAACGTGGAGGAGCCCGTCACGAACGGAGAATACGCTTCTGGGATCGCTTGTTCCCGTGTCCTTCATCCAGACGTACCAATCCGTGAGGTCCTTGCCGTTGAAGAGGACAATCGGGGCGTCGGTCGGCGTGATGGCCTCGCGTTCATCGGCCCGCGCCGCGCGCGGTGGGGCCGCGTTCTGAGCGAGAAGCGGGACGAGGCACATGACACATATCGCATCCCGTCGTCGCATAAAGAGATTCCTCATTGTCGCGCGGCTCTCCGAGCCGCGTTGAACTGAAAACACGTTCGAAAGTTAGGAAACCCGCCTCGGAGAGGCGACTGTCGCGCGGCTCTCCGAGCCGCGTTGAACTGAAAATATATTCGGAAGTTAGGAAACTCGCCTCGGAGAGGCGACTGTCGCGCGGCTCTCCGAGCCGCGTTGAACTGAAAATACGTTCGGGAGTTAGGAAACTCGCCTCGGAGAGGCGAGCGACTAGCGCGCCAAGCCGAGCATCACGTCGCCCGGCATCATACCACACTTGCCGAATCCGGCGGAATTTTCGTTCGGAGGAAATCCGCAAGCGCCATCGCCTCATCGGTTCCCACCCGAAACGTCCCCGCCGTGTGCCGAATGGCGACGCAATCGCGTCCCCACAGATTCCAGATCCAGCCGCGCGGACTCAAGTGGATGCCAAGCCCCTCCAACAAGGTCGATCGGTCGACGGCGACGTCGCGGATCGTAGCGTAGCGGACGCGCGCGCGAAACAGGGGGAGCGGGCCGAACCGGACGGCGAGCCCGTCGCCGTCATCGAATACCGTCAGATGATGGAAGGCCACGGCGCACACGAGCACCAACAGCCCGCAGGCGGCGAACAGGTAGTTCAACCACGGTTCCTCGTCAAGTTGCACGGCGAGGATCAGAAAGAGGACGGCAAGCGCGTAGAGTACAAGACAGAGGGGCGCGTGCTGTCGATGCCAATAACCGCCCATGGCGAACGTCTCCGGAGAGTGCCTGAACATCCCTGGATAGGATAGCCTACCAGCGTCCTTCGCCGTTCGCCAATCGGATTATCGCGGGAGTGGACACCAGTGCAGCGAGTCGGCTCACGCGGCCCCGGTCGTGCCCCCGACCGGAAGCGGGCAAAGAACTCGTCCGACGGGACTATATGATTTTTTGCAATTCTCGCGCAATCGTATCTACGCCCTAGCTGTAGGTGGGTGCGTATTCGCTCCCGAAGCAGGGGGGATCCCACCGAATACGGCCCAGCCACTTCACCCCGGTAGACGGTGGGATCCGCAACGATCGAGAAGCCACATTCGAGGATCCGGTGAATGCGACTCCACTCCCCCACGTGGTTGCAATCGCTTTCGCGTCGACGAAACCGGCGGGAAACTCGCCTCGGAGAGGCGACTGTCGCGCGGCTCTCCGAGCCGCGTTGAACTGAAAACACGTTCGAAAGTTAGGAAACTCGCCTCGGAGAGGCGAGCGACTGCGAGCCGCGTTGAACGGAAAAAATGGTATAGAATGGGCGGCGGCCCGTCGAGACGCGATGCGATCCCGCTCGACCCGCGGCTCGGATAGGCACCTCGGAGACGCAACCCATGCGATTCCCTTCGGCGATCGGCGCGCTCGTAGGCCTTGCCGCCATCGGAATCCCGAACGCGCTGGTCGCGGAAGGGCATTGGAATCAGTTCCGCGGACCTCAGGGCGATGGCCAGGCGCCCGCCGCGAGTACGGCCACGACGTGGAGCGAATCCGAACATGTTCGCTGGAAAACGGCGATCCCGGGCAAGGCATGGTCATCGCCCGTCGTCTGGAACGACTCGATATGGCTCACTTCCGCCACCGAGGATGGAAAGGAGCTTTCCGCGCTGCGGATCAACGCCGCGACGGGAGCCATCGAACACAACGTGGTCGTCTTCCGCATCGAAAAGCCGATGTTCTGCTACCCGTTCAACAGCTATGCAAGTTCCACGCCGGTCATCGAGGAGGGCCGGTTATGGGTCCATTACGGGAGCGCGGGCACCGCGTGTCTCGACACCGAAACCGGCGCGGCGATCTGGGCGAGACAGGACCTTCCTTGCGATCATCATCGCGGCCCGGGGTCCTCGCCGATCGTCTTCCAGGATCTGCTTATCCTGACGTTCGACGGATTCGACCAGCAATACGTCACGGCGCTTGACAAACGAACCGGCACGACCGTCTGGCGCACCGATCGCACGATCGACTACGGCACCGACGACGGCGACATGAAGAAAGCGTATTCGACGCCGACCGTCCTTGAGCATGCCGGACGATGGCAATTGGTGAGCCCCTCGGCGGTGGCGACGATCGCGTATGATCCGTTCCGGGGCGGTGAGATTTGGAAGGTGTACCACGGCGGATTCAACGCGGCCGCGAGACCGCTCTATAGCCACGGCACGGTGATCATCTGCACACAAGGCGGCGACAAGCAGGTCGCCATCCGCCCCGACGGTGAGGGCGATGTGACCAAGACGCACGTCGCCTGGACGAACTCGAAAGGCACCCCCACGCGTCCGTCGCAGCTCATCATGGGCGACGCCCTGTTCATGATCAGCGATACGGGAATCGTCTCCTGCATCGACGCGCGCACGGGAGGGCCGATCTGGACCGATCGGTTCGAAGGCCGGTTCAGCGCATCACCGATTCGCGCGGGCGGACATATCCTCTTCTTTGACGAAGACGGAGCGTCACATGTCATCGAGGCGAACGCGGCGGCGTTCCGGCACGTCGCGACGAACCGGCTCGACGACGGTTGCATGGCGTCGCCCGCCGTCCACGGCGACGCGCTGATCGTGCGGACCAAGACCCGCCTCTACCGGATCGAAGCGGCCATGGGTCACTGATACGGATACCCTATCTTCCCCACTTGCAGGCGGATGCATCGCCCGGCCATGATGTCGGCACAGCCGCCCTTGCTTGCCGCGGCGATCGTCCCCACCCAGCGAACCGCGAAGAGATCCTTCGACTCTTTCCGACAACGCGATTCCCGCACCTCGCAAGGAGACGCCATCCATGCCGCGCCGCGCCGTTCGATTGTTCGGGTGTATTTCGCTCGTCATCCTCGTGCTCGCCGCATTCGGCCTCCCGCCGACCTCGCCCGCCCAGGAAAAAGCCAAGGAGAAGGCACCGGCCCGCGCCGTCAAGAGACTGCCCGAACGGCCCGCGCCGACCGTCGCGAACTACGTGTACGGAACCGAATCGGAACGCCAGAAATTCGATTTCTGGCAAGCCAAGTCGGACACGCCGACACCCGTTGTCCTCTTGATCCACGGTGGAGGCTGGGTCAACGGCGACAAGGCCGGTTTCGGAAAGACGATGATCGACCCGTTCCTGAAAGAGGGTATTTCGGTCGCATCGATCAATTACCGGTTCATTGCCCAGGCGATGGAACAGGGCGTAAGACCGCCCGTCAAGGCATGCCTTCATGACGCGGCCCGCGCGCTCCAGACGATTCGTTCCAAGGCAATCGAATGGAACGTGGATCCGAGCCGAGTGGGCGCGACAGGCGGATCGGCCGGCGCCTGCACGTCGCTCTGGCTCGCCCTGCGCGATGATCTGGCGGATCCGACGAGCGGCGACCCGATCGCTCGGCAATCCTCGCGATTGACCTGCGCCGCCGTGACGGGCGCCCAAACGTCGCTCGATCCAACACAACTGCGCGAGTGGATTCCCAACGCGGTTTACGGCGGACATGCGTTCGGCTTCGCGGAGAAGGGGCGCAGCCGAGCGGACGAGTTCGACCTGCTGATCCAGAAACGGGAAGAGGTGTTGCCCTGGATCCGCGAGTATTCGCCGATCGAACTGGTCACGTCGGACGATCCGCCCCTATTCCTAGACTATCCGAATCAAAAGACGCCGCCGGAGATCGGCCGGCAGGAACCCGATCCGACCCATTCGGCCATGTACGGCGTGGCGTTCGCCGAAAAGATGAAAGCCGCGGGGGTCGAGGTCGTCGTATCGTATCCGGGATCGGTCGACACGACCTATGGTTCGGTGACGACGTTCCTGATCCGCAAATTGAAGCCCTGATCGGCCGGCACTAGGCTCGCGAGGGCGTTCTCGATCGGAACGTCCACCCTCCGCCTCCCGACGAAATGGCTCACCGATTCGTATCCGCACGAGCGGAGCAGTTCGAGCGCCGTTTCAAACCGGTCGCCCGTCCGTTCGGGGACATGGGCGTCGCTTCCGACAACGACGGGGACGCCGCGCGACCGCATCGCCCGCAGCATGGCCGGGAACGGGTTCATTTCGGGGATCGTTTTGTTCGCTCCCGACGTATTGAGTTCCATGGCGATTCCGGTGCGCGCGATTCGATCGAGGGCGGCTCCGATCGCGTCCATGATCCGGTCCGGTTCCCAAGCGCCGGCCGTCTCGTTCTTGATGATGTCCGGGTGCGAGAGGCAATCGAATAGTCCCGCCTCGGCTGCGTCCGCGAGCCGCGTGAAATACGCCGTCTGGTACCGTACGGGATCGTCGTCCCAATACCGCTTGCGATACTCACCGATCTGCGGATGGACCGACCCGATCACATATTCAAACGGGGCGGCGTCGAGTTGCCTTTCCACAAAGGCCTCGTATCCCTCGAAGAAGTCGGCCTCGATGCCCAATCGGATGTCGACTCTTCCGGCCCACTCCGCGCGCGCTCGTTCAACCATGGCGACATACGCGTCGAATTCGTCGAGCGCCATGCGGACACTCGACGAGAACCCGTCGGGCATCGGGTTGTGGCACGTCACGATCACGCCGCGCAGGCCGCGACGCAGGGCGAACTCGGCGTAGTCGCCGGGCTCGCCGACGGCGTGCCGGCAGAGGGGCGTATGGGAGTGGGTTTCGTAGAGCAACCTTTTCCGTGTCGCCGCCGCGTTCGTCATTCCTTAGAGACTCCGTTCCCGACCGGCCCTTTCCAATCGTCCGTCCGTCGCGATTGCGGTCGACTATCGTACACGCGATTCGGTTCGGCGCGCATGGGTCGTCACTTCGAGGCCGGCGCGGCGGCCTTCCATCGCGCCCACATCGCCGAGTGGATATGCGTTCGCAGACCGGCAGGCCACCAGGTTTCGTGGGGCATCCCGAGGTTCCCGTGATGACGGTCCTCGGCGATCCGGAACTCGGCGTCGCTCCCGAGCGACGCGAGTTCCTGTTGCAGGAGCAGGACGGCGCCTTCGAGCCGATAGGTGTCCTTGGAGCCGACGAAGATGTGGAGCTTCCCCGCTAGCCGCGGTTGCAGTGTGGGCCAGCCGTTCTTGAGAATCAGTCGAATGTCGTAGCGTTCCCACGCGCGGGCCGCGTCGGCGTGGATCTCGCCCGTCTTTCGGTCGAAGAGGGGCATCGGCCGACCGTCCTCGCCGCGCGGACTGAACACGGCGTCAAAACTGGCGAACTGGCCTCCATAGTCGCTCCGCGCGAATTCACCTTCGACGTAGTCCTTCACCGTCTGGACCCAATCGCCGTCGTTTCCCCGCACGAGCTGGATCGGATTGCCTTGGGGATCGACGAACGCGTTCTTGAATTCGTAGACGTTGATCCCCGTAAAATCGCGGAAGTCGACCGCATCGGGGGCCGTGGACCACGTGCCGTTGAAGAAGGTCGGGTAGTTGACCTGCAACCAGAGGCTGCTCCAGCCGCCGCTCGAGTGTCCCGTGACGAACCGTCCTTCCGAAATGCCCGCCGCGCCATAGGTCGACTCGAGCGCGGGGATGAACTCCTCGGTAAGCGCCTTGCCCCACGGCCCGTTGTTGACCGAATCGGCGAATTCGTGGTGTCCCATGGGGAACTGCGCGTTCAGATAGACATAGATCATGCGCGGATAGTCGCCCTCCGCCATCTTCCGCCGCAGATCGGGACCCGCTCGCCATGCCTCGCGGTGCGATCCGCCGAAACCATGAATGGAATAACAAACGGGCGTATTCTTGGCGGCCGGATCATGCCCCGGTGGAAGAACGACGCCGGCCTCGATCTCCATCGGCCTTCCCCAGAACGCGGTCAGCAACGCCGACTCGCGCCGGAAATGGTCGACACCCTCCACTTCCTGTGGCTCCCGCCGGCCGCGGCGCCGTTCGGTTGCCTGTGTGGACACCGAGTCCGTCGTATCGGCGGGCGCCGAACCCGCCGCCGGCGGTTGGGGCGGCTGATCCGCCGCGCATCGAAGGTCGCTCGGAGCGCGCCCCGCGAGCATCACGAACAGCGCGGCGGCCGCGAATCGCTCGACCCATTTCCGCTCAATCCGGCGAACAAACACGTGGCTCATGCTCCGAAAACTCCCAAGACGTGAATCCATGCGGCGAGGCCCCAAGTATGACTCGGCGCCGCCTCCACTGCAAAGCTTGTGCGAACGGATCGCGCACGCTATACAGGGCGTGATCGGAATCGGAGATCCGAAGTCCATGCGTCCACGCATTCACGCCTTGATCGACTTCCTGCTCGCCGGCCTCCTCCTGTTTGGAATCCGCGGCGATGCGCGCGGCGAACCTGGATCGTCCGAGCCCGGTATGGGCACGATCCGAGGAACCGTGTCGTATCAAGCCGACGCCGCGCGACCGTGGAGACTCAGCCGCTATTACGTCCGCAAGCCGGGCACGGGCGAACTCGCGGAAGCGGTCGTCGCATTGTCCCGCCGAGGATTGAAGGGCGCCGATGCGGACCGGGAAGCCCAAACCGTCACCGTCGATCAGAAGGACTTTCAGTTCACGCCCGAATCGGTCGCCATTCGAGTCGGCGACCGCGTCCGGTTCCTGAACAGCGACCATCAAGTCCACAACGTGCGCATGACGTCGGCCCGACATTCCTTCGACGTCAACATGCCGCCCGAGGGCGAGCATATCGAGACGTTTCGCCGGGCGACGAGCGTTCGCCAACCGCATTTCGTCGGATGCTCCTTCCATACGGCCATGCGGACCTGGATCTATGTGTTCGACCATCCCTGGTTCCAACTCACGGGACATGACGGCGCGTTCGAGCTTCGCGACGTACCGCCCGGCGAATACCGCATCGAAGTGAATCACGCGGCCGGCGAATTGCGGGCGAGCCAGACGATCGTCGCCCGGGCGGATGAGACGGTCGACGTCGATCTCCGGCTCAGCCCGGATGACCGGCGACGGCCGGGCAAGTAGAGTGGCGCGGTCGAAACAGGGCACCGAAAACAGGGCACCGAAAACAGGGCAATGAAAACAGGGCAATGAAAACAAGGCAAGTGGAATCGGCGTTCTGTTGAATTCTCGCAAGGAAATGAACACCATGGTGAACGAATCGAGTCGGCGTGACCTGTTGAAAGCCGCCGCGACGACTTCCGCGAGCCTGATCGCGTGGATGGCGTCGCGCGGAATCGCGTTCCCCGCGATGGATGACGGCGAAGAGCTCGTCCCGTTCCTCGACATGCCCCGAACGCCTCCCAATCGCCTCGATTGGGAAACGCTCGACGCATGGCTGACGCCGCAGGACCAGGTCTTCGGCGTCCAGCATTACGGAATGCCCGAATTCGACGGCGCGACGCACCGGTTGGAAATCGCCGGGCTGGTCGATCGGCCGGTGAGTCTCACGATGGACGAATTGAGAGCGCGGCCGAAGCGCGATCTGGTCATGACGCTCGAATGCTCGGGCAACGGTTCGAGCAAGGGGTTCATGAACGCGGTCTACAACAGCCGATGGACGGGCACGCCGCTCCTGCCGCTTCTCGAGGAATGCGGCATCCAGGCCGGCGTGATCGAACTCGTGTTCATCGGCAGGGACCAACAGGAGGAAACCCTGCGGCCGGGCACGGCCCGCGAATTGAAGTTCCATGTGCCGTTCGGGCGCAGCATGTCGCTCGCCGACGTGAAGCGGCTCGACCCGATCCTCGCCCACGAACGCAACGGCGCTCCGCTCGAAAAGGGCAACGGCGCTCCCGTGCGGCTGATTGTTCCCGGATGGTACGGCATCGCGAACGTGAAATGGCTCGCGCGGATCGAATGCCGCGACCGGCGCTACATGGGCCGATTCATGGGGCGGGACTACGTGACCGTCCGGGGCGAGCGGAAGGGAGACGCGATCACGTTCGTGGAAACATCGGTCACGCGCGTGAACTTGAAATCGGTGATCGCGCGGGTCACGCGCAAGGCGACGATCGACGGCAAGGCGCCCGTTCGCGTGCTTGGCGCGACATGGGACGACGGAACGGGCATCGCGCGCGTTGATGTCAAGATCGATGACGGACCGTGGCAACCCGCCGAACTCGCCGCCGAACCCCGATCGAAATTCGCATGGACTTTCTTCACGTGCGACGCCGGTTCGCTCGCCCCCGGCAAGCACACGCTGGTGTCGAGGGCGATCGACGCGAACGGCCGGATCCAACCCTCGGCGTCCGATGACGAAATCGCTCTGAAGAGGACTTATTGGGAGGCGTACGAGCAATGGCCCCGCGATATCGAGATCACCGCGTGATGCGCGGCGCGGCGGAATCCCGCGGCGCGGCGTGCGCCGATGGGGCCGAGCGGCGCGCACCTCCCCTGCCCGTGCGAAAGGCCGATGCCGTGCGATGCCGAGACGCATGGTGGATTCGCCGTGTCGCTCCGCTCGTCCTGACCGCGCTGGTCCTGATCGGGTTCGCTCCGCTTCGCGCCCAGGACGTCAAGAAGACTGAAACCTACGCGCGGATCAAAGCCGCGCTCCAAGCGGTCCGCGCGATCGATACGCACGAACACCTTCGCGGATTCGACGAACTGCCCAACCGAGTGGCGACGCCCGACGGTACGGGCATGACGCTCTTTGGCATCTGGTCCGGCAGCTATTACGGGTGGACCAATCCGCTCGCGCCCTGGCCGGCGGACGGGCAATTCGACACGTGGTGGAAGCAGGCCGAGCACAATTTCGACAACGCGCGGGCGACCAGCTTCTATCGGTATCTGCTCCCCGCGTTCCGCGACCTCTACGGAATCGATTTCGACACGATCACGGCCGAACAGGCTCGGTCCTTGAACGCGCGGATCTTCGAGAACTACCGGAACGCCGATTGGCTGAACGACGTCATCGTGAACAAGGCCAATATCGAACTGATGCTGATCGATCCGTACTGGAGCCGCCTGCAATTCGCTCGCGACTATCCTTATTCCGTGCCCGTCCTCAATGTCACGACACTCCTCAGCGCGAGCCACCCCGGCCGCGTGACGTCGGACGCGGATAGTCCCTTCGCCGCCGCGCGCCGCATGGGACTGAAGGCCGATTCGCTCGACGACTATCTGGCGGTCGTGGACCGGTTGTTTGCGGAGGCCGTCGCGGCGGACGCGGTCTGCCTCAAATCGACCCAAGCCTATCAGCGGAGCCTGCGGTACGGGAAGGTGACCAAGGAACGGGCCGCTTCCATCTTCCAAAAACCGCCAGCGGAGACGACGCCCGAGGAACAAGGCGACTTCGAGGACTTCATGTTCTGGACGATCTGCGGGCTCAGCGCGAAGTACGATCTGCCGTTCCAGGTCCACACGGGTCAAGCCCGCATCCAAGGCTCGAATCCGATGAATTTGGTCGACTTGATCGAAGCGAATCCCAAGACGAAGTTCATCCTGTTCCACGGCGGTTATCCGTGGATCGGCGAAACGGCCGTGATCGCCATGCGGCACAAGAACGTCTGGATCGACTCGTGCTGGCTCCCGACGCTCAGCTATACCGTCGCGAAACGCGCCTACCAGGAGTGGTTCGAGGCCTTTCCCTCCGATCGGATCCTCTGGGGCGCGGACACGGTGAACGCCGAGGGCATTTACGCGGCGACCGAGTTCACACGGCAATGCCTCGCCGAAGCGCTCGCGGAGAAGGTGGAACGGGGTGAACTGCGCGAGGAGCACGCGATCCGGATCGGAGGACAAGTGCTCCGCGACAACGCGCTCAAACTCTTCCCGAGACTCGAACGCATGCTCTGGCGCGACGGCCCGCCGAAATCCTGATCGCGGGGTCCGAGACGCGTGCGAATCACGCGCGGGGATGGAACTTCTGGTGGATCTTCTTGAGTCGCGACGGCTCGATATGCGTGTAGATCTGCGTGGTCGCGATCGACGCGTGGCCGAGCATTTCCTGAACCTGCCGGAGATCGGCGCCCCCGGCGAGCAAGTGCGTGGCGAAGCTGTGCCGCAGACTGTGCGGACTGATCGTCGAGGCGATTCCGGCCCGCGCGGCGTACTTCTTCACGAGTTCCCAAATGGCCTCGCGGCGCAACCGGCGGCCTCGACGCGACAGGAGCAGCCACGCGGGAGGCGTCCCGGGAATCGCGGCCAATACGGGCCGTTCGTGCTCGAGGTACTCCCGCACCGACTCGATCGCGCGACGCCCGATCGGCGTCAGTCGCTCCTTCGACCCTTTTCCCTGGCAAAGGCAATAGCCGTCATCGAGCCGCGTATCGCGAAGCGGAAGGTGCGATATCTCCGACGCGCGGCAGCCGGTCGCATAGAGCATTTCGAGCAGCGCTCGGTCCCGACGCCAATACGCATCGGTTCGCCGCGGCGCGGCGAGGAACGCGTCGACCTGACCGGGCGAAAGGACCGACGGGATGCGCTGCCAGAGTTTCTGGCTGCCCAGCAAGTCGGCGTGGTTCTCGGTCAACACGCCTTCGAGCTGCAGGTATCGGAAGAACATCCGAAGGGCCACGAGATGCCGAGCGATCGACGAGGGCGCGAGGCCCCGTTCGTGCAGCCACCCCGCGTAGTCGGCGAGTTCCCGGATGCCGAGCGCCGGAATGGGACGGGCCGAAAGCCAGGCGCGGAACCGGGTCAAATCGCGGCCATAGGCTGCGACCGTGTTCTCGGCCAGATGGCACTCGCCCCGCAGATAGTCGATGAACGCATCGAACCAATGCGGTTGATTTGATCCGGGGACCGGGCGATCATGCGACCGGACGGCCAGTCGCCGTCCCTTCCGGATCACGGGGCGACCGGGCGGTTCGCCCGTTGACTTCGGATCGGCCGCGGGCGCGTCCCGAGGCGTCGGGCGCGCGGACGGCGATGGGTCGGTGGGATGGCGGGATCGAGTTCGCATGATGACGGCGCGCGGGCCGGACGACCGCGCGGGCTCCGCACTATTCATCGGCTCGACGCGCGGCCCCGCCGTCAATCAAGGAGTATGTTTGTGGGGACCGAGCCGCCGCGGGCCCGGTTCCAACGACCCAACCGCCACAACCCGGAGTTCCCATTCGATGCGCATTCTCGTAACGGGCGGCGCCGGCTACGTCGGTTCGCATGCCGTCCGAAGGCTGCTGAAGTCGGGCCATGACGTGCTCGTCTTCGACAACCTCTCGCGGGGACACCGGGCCGCCGTTCCCCCGGGACGCTTGATCGAGGGCGAACTCGAAGACGCCGACCATGTCACGCGGGTGCTGCGTGAACGGTCGATCGACGCGGTGATGCACTTCGCGGCGTTCGCGCTCGTCGGCGAATCGATGGCGGATCCAGCGCGCTACTACGGCAATAACCTCGTCGCCCCGATCCGGCTCGCCGAATCGATGCGCGCCGCGGGCGTGACGCGATTCGTGTTTTCGAGCACCACCGCGACCTACGGCGCTCCCGAGCGGCAACCGATCTCCGAGGACGAACCGCAGCGGCCGATCAATCCGTACGGTTTCACGAAGTTCTGCGTCGAACGACTCCTCGATGACTATGCCCGCGCCTATGGATGGGCCGTCGCGTCGCTGCGGTACTTCAATGCGGCGGGAGCGGCGCCCGACGGCGACTTGGGCGAGGACCATGATCCCGAATCGCACTTGATCCCGATCGTGCTCCAGGTCGCGCTCGGCCAACGCGACGCGATCACCGTTTTCGGAAACGACTATCCGACTCCCGACGGAACGTGTGTCCGCGACTACGTGCACGTGGACGATCTCGCCGACGCCCACGAACGGGCCCTCGATCGGCTCGAACCGGGTACGGCGTGGAAGTTGAACTTGGGAACGGGTGTGGGAAACAGCGTGCGGGAGATCCTCGACGCGTGCCGCCGCGTCACGGGCCATCCGATCCCGGACGTGATCGGCCCGCGCCGGCCGGGCGATCCGCCGACGTTGATCGCCGACCCGCGACGCGCGAAACAAGTGCTCGGCTGGACGCCTCGGTACACGGCGATCGAACGCATCGTCGAAACGGCGTGGAACTGGCATCGCAATCATCCAACCGGCTATGGAGCCTGACTCCGTGCTCGCCTTTTTCATCGCCGTCGCGGCGGTCAATATCGGCATGGGATTCGCGGTGGCGATCGCGCACGACCGATGGATCGCCGCGCCGACCGGCTCGGCCGAGGCGCGTGTCCTTGAAACGTCGCCCGCCGCGCGCGGCGCGGCGGCATCCAATGTCCGCGGCTCCGAGATCACCACCCCTTCGGAACCGGCCATATCCGAGGATTGGCGGGGCGCGATCGAAGGCATGGGGGTGAGCGGCGCGGGGCTGCGCGAATCGGCATTGTGGGTCCTGCTGCGGGAAGCGGAGCAACTCGGAACGGCCCTCCGCGACGTCGAACACGCGGTGAAGTCCGGACGCGACGTGCCGCCCGACGCCGTCGACTCGCGCGACGCAAGAGCCCGGTCGCTCGCCGCGAACCTGCACGAGGCCGTCGAGCGGCTCAACCAGGAGCGCGATTCCGATCGGGCAACGCGTCCCTTGTCCGACGTAGTGATGGATCACGCCATGCGCTGGGAACAGTCGCAGCCATCGGGACCGCCGCACAATGCGGCCGGTAAGCGGGCGCCTTCGCCCGACCCAAACGGATGGGCTACCCTGCGCGAACAGCTTGAAATGACCTTCCGCCTGCGCGATGAACTCGAAGAACTCCTCGCGCTCGAACTGCGTTCCCGCGACCGAGTGCTCGCCACACCCACCCCGCTCCTCCTCAATCCGCAACTCGCGCTCTATAACCGCGTCGGCCTGGAATACGTCTATCAGATCTTCCGGCGGGACGAGGATCATCAGCGCGAGACCGTCTCGTTGGCGCTCGTCGACATCGACCGATTCCACCGCGTCCACCAACAGGTCAGCTCGGTCGTCGGCGATCGATTGCTCGGTGCGTTCGCGAGGAACCTCGAGGAAGGACTGCGGCAGAACCGGGGATTCGACCGAGTGACCCGGATCGGTGGATCGACGTTCGTATTCGTGCTCGGAGGCACGCCGATCGAGGGCGCCGAGCTGGCTTGCGAGCGGTTGCGGCAGGAAGTCGAGGCGACCTCCTTCCGGGTGGGCGACCGGGAGTTCGAACTCACCGTGAGCTGCGCGGCGGTGACGCTGGCATCGGAAGAGTCGATCGCCGAAGCGATCGATCGGCTGCGCGCGGCGCTCGGCGAAGCCCGTCGAGCGGGCCGCAATCGGACGTGCGTCCACACCGAGACCGGGCTCGCCGTCGTCGAACCCAAGCATCTGCCCGTAACCGGCGTCACGATCGAAGTTCCCGTCGCGTGACGCCGGACCGATCGATTCCGTATCCCCGTCCCGCGCTCACGGGCCGCCGTCGCGACGCCGCTGGACGGTGAGTACCCGTTCGTGCGACGCAAGATCGCGCGTCGTTCGCGGATCGTGCCAAATGCCCTCCGACGCGAAAATCGCCCGCGAGGCATCGGCGATCATCGGACTGATTTCGCACACGAGCCATCCGCCCGGCTCAAGCCGATCGCGGCACTCGCTCGCCAGACGCAGGACGATCTCGGTTCCCGTCGGTCCGGCGACCAGCGCCATCGTCGGCTCGAAGTCGCGCACATCCTTCGGCAACTGCTCGAACTCCTGATCCGAAACGTACGGCGGATTGCTCACGACGATGTCGAATCGCCGCTCCGAGGGCAGGGCCTCGAACAGGTCGCTCGCGACGAACTCGATCCCCCGCTCAGGTACGAGCGACGCGGCGTTCCGCCGGGCCACGTCGAGCGCGGGAAGGCTCCGATCGATGGCCGTCACGCGCGCGTCGGGCAGGTATTTGGCGGCGCAGATCGCCAGCACGCCGCTGCCCGTTCCGACGTCCGCCACACGCGGGTGGCGCGGAAAACCTTTCGCCAAATCCAACAGCGCGATGACCAAAGACTCCGTCTCCGGCCTCGGAATCAAGACGTCGGGCGTCACCGCGAACCGCATCGAATAGAACTCGCGGTAACCCACGAGATAGGCGACCGGCCTACCCGACGCACGCTGCCGCACCAACTCCCGATAGGCCGCCCGATCCGACTCGGATACGACTTCGGAATACGCCGTATACAGTTGGAGACGCTCGCAGCCCCGCACATGGGCGAGCAGGATTTCGGCGTCGAGCCGGCCGTTCGACGCGCCGTGCCGAGCCAAATAGGCGGTCGTCCACTGGAGCAAACGCAGGATGGTCCACGGTCCGTCCTGGGAAGCGATGGTTGACGGACTGGCATTGGCGGGCGGTTCCATGGCACGTACGGGAGTTCCCGTCAAGTGATTCCTCGAGTCGGCCGGGGACTCCGGTCGGCCCTTCGCGATCCTCGGCCCTTCACCGCGGGGGCCGTTCCGTCAATCGAGATCGCCGCCCATCTGGCTCCGGAGATTCGCACGGTCGTATTCGATCAGGCCATCGGTAACCGGCTGCAGGTTTCCGGCGATGATCTGGTCGAGCTTATACAGCGTCAGGCCGGGAACGCGGTGATCGGTGAGGCGGTTCTCGGGGAAATTGTACGTTCGAATCCGCTGGCTCCGATCGCCCGATCCGACGAGCGTCTTGCGCTCCTCGGCACGCTTCGCCTGCTCCTTCGCCCGGTAATGTTCGTAGACCCGCGATTTCAGGACGCGGAGCGCCTTGGCGAGATTCTTGTGCTGGCTTCGCTCGTCCTGCATCGCCACGACGATCCCCGTATCGTAGTGCGTCAATCGGATCGCCGACGCCGTCTTGTTCACATGCTGCCCGCCGGGACCACTCGCGCAGTAAATGTCCTTGCGGTAGTCGTCGGGCTTGAGATCGATTTCGACATCCTCCGGCTCGGGCATCACGGCCACGGTCGCCGCCGATGTGTGGATCCTGCCCTTCGCCTCGGTTTCGGGAACGCGCTGGACGCGGTGCCCCCCGCTCTCGTACTGGAGCTCCCGATACGCGTCCTCGCCCTCGACTCCGAGGATGATCTCCTTGAATCCGCCGAGTTCGGTCGGACTGGCTTCGAGGATTTCGACCTTCCATCCTCTCTGCTCGCCGTGCCTCTTGTACATTTCGTACAGATTGCGGACGAACAGCGCGGCCTCGTCGCCCCCCGTCCCCGCGCGGATCTCCAACACGCAGCGGCGGCGGTTGGCGTCATCGCCGCCCACGGTGAGTTCGAGAAGCTCATTCCAGGTTCGCTCGCGTCGAGCCCGAACGACGGAAATCTCGGTCTCGGCGAGTTCCCGTTCGTCGGGATCGGAGCTTCCTCGCAATTCGGCGAGCTCAGCCAATTCGTCGTTGGCCGCCTTGAACGCGCGGTACTTCGTGGCGAGCCTCGCGAGGGAGCCGTGTTCGCGGGCCGTGGCGGCCATGCGGTTCGAATCGGCCAGCACGGCCGGATCAGCCATTTGGCGTTCGAGTTCCTCGAACCGGCGGAGTTTCTCTTCGAGCATTTCGCGCATGGATCAACCGCACATCCGGGGGTCGCCATGGATACGAGACGCGCGTCGCCGGACGATGTCCCGCGCGGCGCGCACGCGCAAAGATGCCGAAGGACCGGCTAAGCCTTGCTCTTTCCTTTTTTCTTGGGCTGCAGGCTGGCGTAGCCGCCCGCCGCGAACTTCGTTTGGAACTTCTCGATCCGGCCCGCCGTGTCGACATACTTCAGTTTGCCCGTATAAAACGGATGGCACGCACTGCAAATGTCGACCTTCAGCTCCTTGCGCGTGCTGCGCGTCGTAAACGACTCGCCGCAACCGCACCGCACGACCGTCTCGAAATAGGCTGGGTGAATCCCGTCCTTCATCGTCGCACCTTTGACCGCAACCCGCAAAACACGCTCGGCGAACCCCGTTTTCGCAAACCGTTCTTCTACCATCGGCGTCCGCCTTCCACAAGGCCGCTCGGCCTCCCCCCATCGATCGGGGCGATCCGTCGATCGGGTACATGGGCTCCGATGAACAGCCGAGCCCGGGCCCTACGAAATGGACCCCGCACCCAAGTGGAGCCCGAGCGGCGCGGAGCACGCGAATCCGACGAGGAGGAACGGATTCCGCACGTGTCGGAGGGCATGTCGGAAGGATGGCGAAGGTGTGACGGGGACATCGAGGCGATTCAACCCTCGCCCCTCGCCGACCCGATCGTTACCTCAGCACAGATTCTCCCAAGCCCTCGCGACAGGTCGACGCGTCATGACCGCCGAATGCCACCTCCTGGCCGAACTCGACGCGCGTCAGGATGACCTGCTGGCTCAACTCGACGCCTTGAACGCGCGGGTCGAGGCCGCGATCGCCTCGGCACGCGAATCGGGCCTCATCGCCGACCGGCACTCGGTCGAAGCCTGATCGCGGCGTTCCGCTCGGACGTCCCTACGATCGCCGGTCAAGATGGCCCGACTTGCCGATCGCGCGCAGCAGTCGAAGGCCGAGCAACAGGGCGATCGCGCATCCCGCGATGCCCGGCAGCGAAACCCGCTCGATCCCGTACCAGCCTCCCGCGTCCCGAAAGAGGAGCGGCGGCACCTCCTGACTCAGCAAGAGGGTCGAGCCGAGAAACAGGGCGCTGGCCAACATGCCGAGCACGAGTCGGTTGACGGACGGTTCGAGCCCGCGATGGTCCAGGTGCACGTCGAACTTGCCCGACTGCACCTGTTCGAGGATCTCGACGATCCGGCCCGGAAGGACCTCGGCGAGCCGTTCGAGGGAAAGCAGTGTCCGGCGGAGTTTCTTGAGACGGTGCCGGGGCGAAAGACGGCGAAGCACCATCCGGCGATGGAACGGGCGCATCATCTCCATCAGGCTGATCGCCGGACTCAACGCGCGGGTCGTCCCGTCGAGCGTGACGAGGGCCTTGATCAGGAGACCCACTTGGGGCGGAAGCGTGATGTGATGCGTGTGGAGGATCTCGATCATGTCGGTGAGCACGCGGTCGAGATGGAAATGGTCGAGCGATTGGTTGGCGTAGTTGCCGACGAAGTCGGCGAGGTCGTTCGCAAACGCGTTCCCATCCAGGTCGGGCGGCGCGTCGCACACGCGGCGGATCAATCCGGCGAGCACGACGACGTCGTGGCGAACGATCGACGCGAGCATCTCCTCGATCTCCTCGCGCAGACGTTCCTCGATGCGACCCACCATTCCGAAGTCGAGCAGGCCGATGACGTTGCCGGGCATCACCAGGATGTTCCCCGGATGCGGATCGGCATGGTAAAAGCCCAGACTGAAGATCATCCACAGGAACAGATCGCCGCCGCGCCGCGCCAGCACTTCGAGATCCAGGCCCGATGCCCGAAGCCGGCTCGGCTCGTTCAACGGAATGCCCTCGAGGTATTCCATGGTGAGCACGCGCGACGTGCAGAATTCCGAGCGGGGCACGGGAAAACGGATCGTCGGATCATCCCGGAACTGGAAGACGAACTGCTGGATGTTGCGCTCCTCGCGCCCAAAGTCGAGTTCGCGCCGCAGCGTTCGGCTCAATTCGGCCACCGTGGCCGCCGGCCGGTACGGCGCGAACTCGGGAAGCCGCTCGGCGAGCGCCGCGAGCCCGGCGAGGATTTCGAGGTCCTCCTGCACCATCCGCTCGATGCCCGCGTGCTGAACCTTCACAACGACCTGTCGGCCGTCGGGCAACCGCGCGAGATGCGCCTGGCCGATCGATGCCGACGCGATGGGAATGTCGGAGAACGACGCGAAGAGATCGTCGATGGGCAAGCCTAGTTCCTGCTGCAACGTCCGTCGCACGACGTCGGGCGGATCGGCGGGCGCGTCGCACTGCAATTGCCTCAACTCCTCGGCGAGCGCGATCCCGACGATATCCGGCCGCGTGCTCAGGAGCTGTCCGATCTTGATAAACGTCGGACCAAGCTCGGAAAGGGCCATCCGGATCCGCCGCTCCTGCGTCAATCGCGCGAGGCTCTGCCCCTGCCGGTCCTTAAGCTGGTCGCGGACAAACGTGACGTTGCTGTGGCTGAGCCAATCGGCGAGTCCATACTTGCTGAGCACGGTGAGGATTTCCGTCCACCGTTTCAGATTCCGGTACAGTTGGGGGATCGATGTGAGCTTCATGAATGCCGACCGGCGATGGCCGCGGGGACGCGCCGCGCGGAATGCGTTCCCGACCCATGAACGCATTGTAGTCCATTCAGGACGCGTTCGCTTGATAGACCGGAAGGCCTCGGCGGTACGTCGCCGCGACGCGCGGCGGGTCCGTTCCGGCGTCGGCGTCGAACGCGCGCGGATCAAACAGCACAAAATCGGCCGGCGCGCCCGGCTCGAGCCGGGGGACCGCGGCACCGACGAGCCGCGCGGGCCGCGTGCTCGCCATGTCGATCGCCTCCGCCCGCCCCACTCCCGCGAAACGCATCACGTTGCGGATCGCGTCGAGCATGGGACGCGCCGCGCCGGCGAGGAACTCCCGCTGACCCGCGACGACCAGTCGGCCGTCATCGAGCACTTCCACGGCGCCAAGACCCGTTTCATATCGGCCGGGAGGCATGCCTCCCAGCGACGTGATGTCGCTCACCAGCACGCACCGTTCGGCCGTCTTCGAGCGAACGAACGAGCGGACGACCGACGGCGGCAGATGGTGTCCATCCACGATCAAACTGGCCGTCAGCCGGTCGTCGGCCAGTTGCTCCCAAATGTAATTCGGATGCCGCCGGATGCGCGCGTGCGCGCCGTTCCCCAAATGCGTACTCAATCGAGCGCCGGCGGAAACGGCATCCGCGATCTGTTCGCACGCCGCGCCCGTATGGCCGATCGCGACCAGCACGCCCCGCTCGACAAGACGCTCGATGAAACCGCACGCGCCCGGGTATTCGGGCGACAGTGTCACGATGCGGATCGTCCCCCGCGCCGCCTCCTGGAGGACCTCGAACTCGCCCCAATCGGGCGCTCGGCAATGCTCGGCCGGATGCGCGCCCCGGGGCCCGTCCTCGGCGGAAATGTAAGGCCCTTCGAGGTGGATCCCGGCGAAACAGGATCGATGCGCGTCCGAATCGGCGAACGCCGACGCGATCACGGCGACTCCGTGGAGCAACGTCGCGCGCGCGTGGGTCGTCAATGTCGGACAATAGGACGTGATGCCGTCCGCGGCCAACGCGCGCGTCATCTCCCATACGTCGTCGACCGTCAAGCGGCGCGTCGGATCGGTGAACGTGCGGCCTTGATATCCGTTGATCTGCAGGTCGACGAGTCCGGGCGCCAGATAGGGCAGACCCTCGACGGCGACGGAGACGGCGCGGAGCTCGCTCGGCGTCGCGCGCCGGACCGACGTCCAGTACCCGGCATCCCAGTGCGCGACGCACGGTTGTTCGTCGTCGTAACGCCGCGCGAGTACGCTAGGCACGGTCGTTCCTCCCGCCCGGTTTCACCGACCAGACAATCGAATCGGCGGCGAACACGGGACCTTCGACGCACGTCCTCCGGTAGTCCCATCCCTCGCCGTCGCGCACCCGCGCGACGCACGAGAAGCAGATGCCGATGCCGCAGGCCATCGGCGTCTCCAGCGACACGCGGCACGCGACACGCGCCTCGCGCGTCAATCGGCTGACCGCTTCGAGCATCGGGTCGGGGCCGCACGCGACCACCTGAACGCCGCCCCGCGCCGACGCGGACTCGGCCAAACACGCTTCGAGCAACTCGGTGACTCGACCGCGATGTCCCGCCGAGCCATCCTCGGTCGCGATCCGCACGTCGATCCCCGCGTCACGGAACGCGTCGACGCCGGCGAGCCGATCCGCGCTGCGCGCTCCGTAGAGCAAGATCACGTCGGGCACGTCGAGTATCGGCCGCGCGGGCGTTCCGTACGCGCGTCGTCCGAGCGACTCGCGTCCCAGCGCCAAGAACGGCGTTTGGCCGATCCCTCCCGCCGCCATGATGAGCCGGCGCGCGGCGACCGGAGCAAACCCGTTGCCGAGCGGCCCCCAGACGCCCAGGACCGCGCCCCGTTCGAGCTTCGCGAGGCGCGAGGTGAGTTTTCCTTTCACAAGGTAGACCACGTCGATACCGATCGGACGCTCCTCGGCGTCCAAGACCGTGTCAAAAAGGGCGAACGGACGCCCCAGGAGCGGATCCTGGCATCCGTCGATCCGGACCATCAGGAATTGACCGGGCACGAACCGGGTCGCCATCTCGGCGCAGTGAAACCGCAAGCGATATGTGTCGAACGCGATCCTCTCATTGGAAACGATCGGGACCGACGCGTGCACCAACGTGTCGGCGTATCGCGGTGTCTGCCGGTCGGAATCGATCACGATCACAGGCCCTCGCCGGTTCGCCCGGGAACTCCGTCCCGTTGAACGCCGCGCGGCGTTCGGGGCCGATCGTCCGGGCGCGCCGCCGCGGCCTTCATCGCGGCGATCTCGCGCTTGGCAAGCGGCCGATACGCGCCAACCGGCATTTCGCCCAGGCGCAATGGTCCGATCGCGATGCGTCGGATCCGCATCACCTTGTGCCCAAGCCGCGCAAGAACGCGTCGGATCTCCCGGTTCCGACCCTCGGCCAATACCAGCTCGAGCTCCGTGCTCTGCTTGTGCTTCTTGCGAATCCGAACCGACTTCGCGCGGGCGACTCCTTCCGCCAAGTGAATTCCCTTGAGCAGCTTGCGGATGCTCGCATCCTCGATGGCGCCCGCAACAATGACCCGATAAATCTTCTCGATCTCGTGTCGCGGATGGGCCACCGTGTTCGCGAACTCGCCGTCGTTCGTCAGCAGGATCAGCCCCTCGCTCGCTCGATCCAATCTGCCGATCGCGAACAGCCGACTCGGCGAAGGCACCAGATCGATGACCCGCGCCCTGCCGGCCGGATCGTGATTGGTGCATACCACGCCCGGCGGCTTGTTCAACGCGTAATAGACTCGCTCAGGTCGAGCCAATTTGGTTCCGTCGACCCGGATCTCTTGACGCATCGGATCGGCGCGACTTCCGAGCTCGGCCGTCTTGCCGTCGATCTCGACGCGACCCTCGATGATCAGCTCCTCGCACTGCCGCCGGCTTCCCAGCCCGGCGGCCGCCAGGACTTTTTGCACCCGCTGCGCCGAACCCTCGCCCGACGCGCCGCTCGATCGCGCCGGGCGTCGCACGGCCCGACGCCCGGAACTCCCGTCTTTTGGTTTCTTTCGCCCCTTGCCTGGGCGGGGGTCGCGGCGTTTGGGTGATGGAGGCACGGTCGGTGGTTCCGTTGGGAGGGGAAGTCGTGCGCAAGCGTGGGACGGGTCCGCGTCGGTGGAACGCGCTCCATCTTAGCGTCCGGCGACGATCGGGGACCAGGGCCCGCGAGGCCACGGCCGCGCCAATCGACGCAATCGGTACGTCGTTCGAAAACGGCCGCGGCCCGGCGCCGAAGGCTCAGAAAACGGGAGTCCCCGAATGGAGGCGTTTTGCGGATCCGGTCGATGGCTTATGCAGGGCTGCGGGATCCGCCTTGGTGAAACGGGGATATTCCGTCTATAATCCCGCCCCGCGTGCCTGCCCGGATGGGCGTCGTGCGACGTTCCATCCGACGATTCCTCCCCCAACCGATCGGCGATATCCGATGGACGCACCCGCGACGCCCGCCCGGCGCTGGATCCTGATCGCGGTGTGCGCCGCGACACTCCTTGCCCAGCCCGGATGCACGTGGCCTCGATTCGGCGGTCCGGGTACGGCTCCCTATCAACAGTACCAAGCGACACTGCACGACCCCTACCCCGATTCGGATCTGGGGCCGGAGGTTGTCGGCGGTCGTCCCCGCGAATTCCAAAAACCGCTTGCCGAGCCGGTCCGCAGCCGGTGGCTCCGCGACAGTTGGTGGTCGCGACTCTGATTCGGCCCGCGTCAGGCGACGAGTTCATCGGACCGTTTTCCGATCGTCGGCATCCAACGGCACATGACGATCCCGACGAAATAGAGAAACGTCAGCGGAATCGCCATCGCCAGCATGCTGATCGGATCGGCCGGCGTCAGCACCATCGAGATGACGAAGATGGCGAGCACGGCGATGCGCCACTTGCTGAGCATCGCTTCGATGGGAATGATGCCCACCCGATGCAGGAAGAGCATGACCAACGGCAACTGGAATGCGATGCCGAATCCGAGCGGCAGGAACAGAACGAACCCGATCCAGTTGGTGATCCGGGGATCCGGATCGATGTTCATGCTCCGATTGAATTCCATGAGGAATGTGAGCACCGGATCGAACACGAGGAAAAACGCGGTGGACGCGCCGAGGATGAACAGTCCGATGCTGAACGGCAAGAAGACGTGGATGTACCGTTGTTCGTGCGGATAGAGGCCCGCCGCGATGAACGTCCAGATCTGATAGAAGACATACGGGCTCGACAAGACCAGCCCCGCCACGAATGCGGCCTTGAGCCAGATCATGAACGGTTCCTCGGCGCTGAGCGCCGTGATCTGGGCCTTGACGGGCGACCAAACACGGATGCGGATCATCCGGCCGTCGAGACTGGGCGGCCCGCTCGTGTCGTCCTCCGGCGAGGGCTCGGCCGCCTTCCCCGGATCGTTCGGCGCGGAAGGATCGATCAGCCGGAGCAGTTCGCCGTGGACGCGCCGCACTTCGTCGGCCTCGATGTACATTTGCGTGTAGGTGAGGTTGCGTCGGATCATCTCGGTGGCGAGCTTCGAGGCGACGGCGTCCGCCTCGCTCTTCGACATGCCCCTGGCGACGAGCGAGTCGCTTGCCGCGTCGGCGTCGCGGCGGACATAGTACTCCGTCATGGCCCGTTCGAGCGGCCGCTCTATGAACCGAACGACGTACTTGGCGACGGCGAGACCGATGAGGAACCCGATGCCGAGCCCGATGACGGCGCGAAAGAGGACCTTGCGCAACTCCTCGAGGTGCTCGCCGAACGTCATCGTCGTATGGGCGAAATAGTCCTCTTCCCGCATCCGCTTCGCCATGAATACACACCTGCAGCCAGGACAATCCGCCGGGAATCCCCGCAACGATCAACGGGCCGAAAGCCCAAAGCACGGCTGTCCGCCATGCAGCGCCGCATCGTGCCCAACGAGGTCCGCACGGCGGGGTTGCGGTCGCGCGTTCCGCCCGATTATACCTACACGCCGAATAGGCCACAACGCGCACGGTGGACGGGCTTCCCATGACCGCGCTTTGCCCATTGCGATTCGAACCCTTTTTCCGCCGCTATCTGTGGGGCGGTCGAAGGCTCGAGTCGATCCTCGGCAAACCGCTCGGTCCCGGCGACGATTACGCGGAGAGCTGGGAAGTCGCCGACCACGGACCGGATCAGAGCGTCGTGCGCGATGGGCCGTTCGCCGGAATGCGACTCGCCGATCTGCGGAACGAGTACGGCGAAAGACTGCTCGGACGTCGGTCGGGAGGCGACCGATTCCCCCTCCTGTTCAAATTCCTCGACGCCCAGCGACCCCTCTCGGTCCAAGTCCATCCCGGCGACGCGATGGCCGCGACCCTGGATCCGCCCGACCTGGGAAAGACCGAGGCGTGGATCGTGATCCACGCGGAACCCGGCTCGCGGATCTTCGCCGGACTCGAACCGGGAACGGATCGGTCGACCTTCGAAAAGGCCCTTCGGCACGGCGACGTCGAGCGGTTCCTGCACTCGATCGAACCGCGAGTCGGCGACTGTGTCTTCCTGCCGGCCGGCGTCGTTCACGCCATCGGTGCCGGACTGGTGATCGCGGAGATCCAGCAATCGAGCGACACCACATTCCGCCTCTTCGATTGGAATCGGCTCGGCCCCGGCGGCCGGCCGCGAACGCTCCATATCGATCAAGGCCTTCGCGCGATCGATTTTGATCATGGTCCGGTGGAACGGGTGACGCCCGTTCCGACGGACGAGCCGGGACGCGAGCGATTGATCGCATGTCCCTATTTCATCGTGGACCGCGTTATGGGAACCGAACCGCGCGCGGTGGGCGGCGACGGCCGGTTCCACATGGTGGCCGTCTTGAAGGGCCGAGCCGACGTCGTATTTCCTGGAAACCGCTTCCCGATCGCATTCGGCGAAACGGCGCTCATCCCCGCCGAGTGTACGACGCGTTTCGAACCCGACGGCGGCACGGTCCTGCTCGACATGGCTCCCGGCCCATGATCGGCGCCGTCGATCGTCGGAAAAAAAACCGAGGCGCGCCGTTTCAAATGGCCTCGGGACCCCGTTCACCCGTTCGAATGCGGATGCAATCCTCCATTGGGAGGATAAAGACCTTTCCGTCACCGATTTCACCCGTTCGGCCGCCCTGGATGATGGCATCGACGGTCGGTTTCACGAACTCTTCGTTGACCGCGATCTGCAATTGGACTTTGCGCACCAGGTTGATCGTCAACTCGTGGCCGCGATAGATCTCGGTCTGCCCTTTTTGCCTTCCGAATCCCTGGCAGTCCATGACGGTCAGCCGCACGACTTCGACGTCCGAGAGCGCCTCTTTGACGGCTTCAAGCCGGCTTGGCTGGATGATGGCGATGATCAATTTCATTTTGGACATCCGCTCGCGGGTCGCTTGGTCGGCGGTCGGCCGTTCGATTCACCGAGGATCGACGTCCGCGGCCGTCGGCATCATGCCATGACGCGAGGCCGGTCAGCGCCGTCCATGGAAGAAGATAGGCGACGGTGATGCGAAAGGTCCAGGCCCGGCAGGCGAGGCGGACGCCTGCCGGGCCGCTGGATTGACCTTCCGGCCCAGGCACGAGCCGCCGTCTGGATGAAGCAACCCGCGTGCCATGCCCGACGCGTTCATGTCGCGTCGGATCGTCGAACTCGGAATCGCCGTTGAAAACGCCCGTTCAGCCGCATGGAGTCGATTCCCGCGGAATGCCCGACCGCGCGGTTCACAAGCGCGAATGCCCAAGAACCGGGCAATCCGAGTCGCGGCGCGAGTCGCAAACCGACGGTCCTTTCGAAGCCCGCGGCAAGTCAACGCGAGCCGCGCCGCCCCAGGCGGCTGCTACCAGGCGAGAATTATGTCGAAGGCGCCGACGAATTGGTTGTCCTTGGCGCCGTCGTCGAACGGCAATCCGACGCCGTCGAACCAATCCCACCGGATCTCCGGGCGGATCGTCAGGTTGTGGGTCGGGAACCAATTGAGTCCCGTGCCCACCTCGTAGAAGTTGCCCGCATACGAAAGCCCCGCGATCGGATTCGTCGGTCGGACGCCCGTGACACGCGCTCCGTCGTCGTCACGGAACCATTCGAACCGAGTTCCCCACGCCCAGCAGTCGTTGATCTCGTAGAAGAGCGATTGGTTCAGCCCGTACCATTCGGCGTCGACACCGGCCGCGAAGTAGTCGCGCTGCCAACCGTGGTCGTGCTGCAGGACGTACCGGAGGCGATCGGTGAGTTGCATCGTGGCGACGAGCGTGTAGAGCGTGCGGTTTCCGTAGAAGTCGGCTGGATTGAGTTCATGTCCGGAGGTGACGCCGAACGCGAGCGTGAAGAGGCCATCGGGGCCTGTCCATCGCCATCCGCCCATGTAGGCCGCGCGTTCCGTATAGCGGTCAAAAACATCCCAGCCGCTGTGGATGCCCGAAAGGAGCGTCAACCGGTCGGTCAACCGATACGTCGAAAGGACGCCCGTGAAGGTGAACGGTTCGGCGTATTGCCGCGCGTACGACTGCGTGTGGAAGAAGTTGTTGGGAGCCATGACCGAGTCATTGCCCAGGAACGAATAGAAGTGGCCGACCTTCACCGACCAATCGCCATAGGCGAAATCGAGATAGGCCTGGGGCATGGCGAGCCCGTAGAACCGGTGGTTGTTCCACTTCGGCGCTCCGGTCCGGTCGGTTTCCAGACCAACGCCTTGCGTGAAGTAGTGGTCGGTCCCGTAGAGCAGATCGAGCCGCGCTCCGATATCGAGCCCTTGGCTCCCATCGGCTTGCCGTTCGATCACGGCGTACGCCTGGTTCGCCATCATTTCATGGCGGTCGGCGAAGGTGAGCGGACCGTTGAACCGGCTCGCCGGACGGTCCGCGTTCGCCGCGCCGCCGCCCGCGAGCCATCCGGTCGCCGTGAAACACGCGGGCCAATCGGGCATCAGGCGCCACGGGCCGCAACACGACGATTCGCACTCGGGGCCGAGCTCATACGACACGGCCTCGGGCACGCCGCTTGGAACGCTCGGAAGATCGGACGGTGACGGTTGAGTCGAGCTGGCGTAGTAGTCGTAGCCCGACGGGTTCCACGATGAGGAGCCCGTCGACGGCACGGCGGATCCGAACTGGGCCGACAGCGGTTGGGCCATGCAAAGGCACACGAGCGCGGCGCCGGCCGCGAAGAACGAACGATTCATGATTCCCATCTCCCTCCTGGAGTCGCGACGCGTGGAACGCGTAGCTCCCAAGCAGCCGCCTGCCGCCGGGTGTGGGAACGGCGCGCGCCGAGGCGCCGGATCGGTCCCGCCGATCCTCGCGTAACGCGGATCGTGTCCGCGACGCCTTCCCATCGTTCGTATCGGACACTCCACGACACGCCGTACAGGCCTTTGTTTCGACTCGATCCCGCCAAATCCGACCGATCGCCCTCCAGCTGGAAACCGGTGCGGATTGAATCAGTCGTAGTGCCCCACGCCGGCCCCCTGGGCCACGCGAAACGCCAGCGCCTTGAATTCGTCGTACGCATCGCGGACCGCGGCGGAATGCGAGCCCAACGCACCGTCGCCGGGTTTCAAATGAAAGATCGGTTTGCCCGCCTCCTGTGCCATCGGCATCAGGCTCCGATAGTGCCTTAGCATGGCCAAACAGTCCGGGTCCGACTCGACCGGGAACAAAAGGACGCGGACGCTTCTTGCTTTCGCCGTGCCGTCGCGTCCTCTTCCGCGCCGCGTCAAGAGGAACCCGTCTTGGGGCGTTCGCGGAGCAGTCGATCGAGCACGCCGTTGACGAATTGCGGCGATTGGCGGCCCCCATACCGCTTCGCCAATTCGATCGCCTCATTGATGGCGACCTGACCGGGCGTGTCCGAAAAGAGCATTTCGTAGGCGGCCAGTCGGAGGATATTGCGGTCGGTCACAGCCATCCGTTCGAGGCTCCAGTTCTCGGCCCGGGATGCGAGCGACACGTCGATCTCCGGCCGGTGGCGGCGCACTCCAGCGACGAGCGAGCGGCCGAACTCGATCAACCGGGCATCGGGTCCGAGTCGGCGACAGAGGAATTCGTCGGCGACTTGGAGATTGCGGGTCGGATTGAGGTCGTCTTCGTAGAGTATTTGCAACGCGACTTCGCGTGCTCGGCTACGTCGGGTCATAAAGGTGCTCGAGCGGGTGGACACCAAAGGCCTTGGGGCCGAACGATCGGTCGGAGCGGCGCGGATTCGCCTTGTCGTTCCACCGGGCGGGAGCCGCCATTGTAGCAAAGCAGGCGTTTCGATTCGACCGGCGATCGCGGCGGGGCGGGACGCCCACCCGTTCCTCGTGAAAGCCGAAGCCGGGCGCGAACGCGGAACCGGCCTCGATCCCTCGCGGACGAGACCGCCTCTACAGGTCCGACCCTCGCCGCTACAATGCGGTCGACGTCGTCTCGTGTCGCGGATGCGCCTTGGAGTCGTTGGCCTACGATGAGCTGGTTTCGAAAAAAGGCGAGCGAGCCTCCGGATCCGCCGTCGGGTGGATCGGCCGAAGGCGAACCCGCCGAATCGCCTCCCAAGCGGGGTTTCTTTGGCCTCTTCCGGCAAGGCCTCAAACGAACCTCCGACTTGCTCCGAACCGACATCCGCGATCTTTTCACCCGCCGCCAAGGCCAGCTCGTCGACGAGTGGCTTGACGACCTCTACGCGATCCTCATCAAGACCGACATGGGCGCGGGCCCCGCGAAGGAGATCCGCGAACATGTCCGGACCGAGTTTCGCGGCCGGGTCGTTGAGCTCGAACAGTTGATCGACGAGGTCAAAGCCAAGTTCCGTTCGCTCCTGGACCAGGAATCGACGTCGATCCGGCTGGCCGAGACGGGTCCGACCGTGATTCTCGTCGTGGGCGTCAACGGCTCGGGAAAGACGACGTCGATCGCCAAGCTCGCCCAGTACTTCCGCCGGCAAGGCAAGAAGGTCGTCCTTGGCGCGGGCGACACGTTTCGCGCGGCGGCCGTCGAGCAACTGACGATCTGGGCCGAGCGTGAGGGGGCGGAGATCGTAACGGGGCCTCCGCAAGGCGATCCGGCGAGCGTGGCGCATCGCGCGGTGGCGGCGGCCGTCGAGCGGGGCGCGGACATCTGCGTCATCGACACGGCCGGACGCCTCCAAACCCAAGCCAACCTCATGGACCAGCTCCGGAAAATCCACCGCGTGATCGCGAAGCAGATCGCCGACGCGCCCCACGAAACGCTGCTCGTGCTCGACGCCACCGCCGGTCAAAACGGGATCAGCCAGGCCGCCGGCTTTTCCGACGCCGCGAACTGCACGGGCATCGTGCTCGCGAAGCTCGACGGCACCGCGAAAGGCGGAGTCATCATCCCCATCCGCCAGCGATTCCGGTTGCCCGTCAAGTTCGTCGGAGTGGGCGAGAAATCGTCCGACCTCGCCGTTTTCGATCCGTCCGCGTTCGTCGACGGTCTCTTTTCGGGCCCCTCCGAATAGATCGGGCCCACGTTTCCTTCCGGCGCGGCGAGGATCGGTCACGCGCCGCGCAGGGCCCGCAGGAGGTCGGCCATGCGCAGCGCCGCGTCCGCGCATTCCTCGCCCTTGTTCCCCGCGTTCCCGCCCGCGCGCTGGATGGCCTGTTCGAGCGAATGGCACGTGAGTACGCCGAAGAGCACGGGAAGGTCCGTTTCGAGCGCGATCTCGCCGAGACCGCGGCTCACCTGCTCGTTGATGTACTGATCGTGGCTCGTCTCGCCCCGGATGACCGCGCCCAAACAAAGCACGGCGGCGTATCGGCCGGACCGGGCGAGCACCCGCGCGGCGACCGGGATCTCCCAGGCGCCCGGGACCCGGACCACATCGATCCGCGGATCGGGAACGCCGGCGCCGCGCAACACGCGCAGGGCGCCGTCGAGCAGCCGTTCGGTGATCGTCGCGTTGTAGCGGGACACCACGATCGCGAACGCGTCGTCGGCGTGCGCGCGGACCTGACCTTCCCAGTTTCTTGACATCGGCGTCTCGTGCGGAACGCGAATAGGAAATCCAACCCAACGCAGCGGCGATGCGCGACGGCGAATCGCCCGCCTAACGCATCTGCATGCTCATGAGGAACTCGGCGTTCGATCGCGCCTTCTTCATGCGGGCGACGAGGAGTTCCATCGCGTCGGCCGGGTTCATCTCGTTGAGCGCGCGGCGCAGGACGCACACGCGGCGGTGCTCCTCGGGATCCATCAGGATCTCCTCGCGCCGAGTGCCCGATCGGTTGATGTCGATCGCCGGCCAGATGCGTTTGTCGACGAGTCGCCGGTCGAGGACGATTTCGAGATTGCCCGTTCCCTTGAACTCCTCGAAGATCACCTCGTCCATCCGGCTGCCCGTATCGATCAACGCGGTCGCGATGATCGTCAGGGATCCGCCTTCCTCGACTTTGCGCGCCGAACCGAAAAACCGCTTGGGCTGCTGCAGGGCGTTGGCGTCGAGGCCGCCCGAGAGGATCTTCCCGGACGGCTGGCATTCCGAGTTCCACGCGCGGGCGAGCCGCGTGATGGAATCGAGGAAGATCACGACGTCGAAGCCGTATTCGACCATCCGTTTCGCTTTCTCGATCACCATCTGCGACACCTGCACGTGCCGCGAGGGAGGCTCGTCGAACGTCGAACTGATCACTTCGCAGTTCTTGCCCTTGACCTCCCGCTCCATGTCGGTGACCTCCTCGGGCCGCTCGTCGATCAACAGCATGATGACGTACGCGTCGGGAAAGTTGTGCAGCACGGCTCGCGCCATTTTCTGCAGGAGGATCGTCTTGCCCGCGCGCGGCGGGCTCACGATGAGCCCCCGCTGGCCGAATCCGATCGGCGCGATGAGATCGACGACGCGCGTCGCGACGTCGTTCGGATCGTACTCCATCAGGATCCGCTGGTTCGGGTGCAGGGGAGTCAGGTCGTCGAACGGGACCTTTTTGGAAACCAGATTCGGGTCCTCGTAGTTGATCGCCTCGACCCGAAGCAGGGCGAAATAACGCTCGTTCTCCTTCGGTGGCCGTATTTGTCCCGAAACGGTCGCGCCGGTCTGGAGCCCGAACCGCCGGATCTGGCTCGGCGAAACATAGATGTCGTCGGGGCACGACAGGTAGTGGTATTCGGGACTTCGAAGGAACCCAAAACCGTCGGGGAGGACTTCGAGCGTTCCCTCGCCGTACATCAGGCCGTTCATCTTGACCCGTTCCTTCAGGATCTTGAAGATCAGATCCTGCTTCTTCATGCCGGCCACTTCGGTCAAGTTGTCGCTGCGGGCCTCCTCGATCAGTTGCGACATGCTCATCTTCTGCAGTTCGGCGATGTGGATCTCGCCCTGCTTGATCCGCTCGTACCGGTCGTTCGTCTCGTCCGCCGCGCCGCCGCGCGCCGCTTCCTCGGCGAGCTCCTCGGCGAGCGAAATCGGTTCCTCGTGTTCGAGGGCGGCGAGCGCCGCTTCGATGTCGGGGTTCGTGACTCGCTCGGTTGACGCGCCGCGGTCGACACGGTCCCGCTCGGAATCCGGCCGCGCGCGCGATGCTTCGCGCGCGGAGGCCCGCCCGTTCGCGGCGAGCGGAGCGGGAGCCGGGGAAGGCGTCTCCGGGGAGTCGGACCGCGATTCGGACGCGCGCGGTCCGTCGGACGCGGAGGCCGTTGGACGCGCGGCGGCCGAGCCGGGTTCGGGTTTCTCGTCGCGCGGTCGCGCGCCTCTCGATCGGGATAGGGCCATGATACGCGTGCTCCTGACAAGATGAGGATATCCGCCGAGGATGGGGCGGGCGGTGGGATGTCGGTGACGGCGGCGCGAGTCGAGTCAACGGGAGCCGGCGGTCGGAGCGGGCTCCGAGCCGACCCGCCGGACCCACCATGCGTCCACTTGCTCCCGCAACGCCGACTTGCTTCCGGTGTTCTCCAGGATGCGCTGGGCGCGGCGCCGTTTATCGGCCAACGGCCATTGCGCCGCCTCCCGCGCCCGCCATTCGTCTTCCGTCCAACCCCGGGCCGCCGCCCGCTCCCGGCGCGACGACTCGGGTGATTCCACAAACCAGATCTCGTCGCAAAATCGGTCCCATCCGGCTTCGAGGAGCAAGGCGGCGTCGAGCACGGCGACGCGGGGCGAGCTCCCGCCCCCGCTCCGCTCGATCTCCTCGCGCAACCGCCGTTCCAGGATCCGCTCGATCCTCGGATGGGTCCACTGTTCCAGGAACTTCCGATCGGCTTCAACGGCCGACCGATCGCCCGCCGTATCCGCGGAGACGAACACCCGCGCGGCGACCGCCTGCCGGTCGACCGACCCGTCGACGCGAAAGACGTCGCCGCCCCACCGCGCGCGAAGGGCCGCTCGCACGTCGGCGGCCTCGAGCGCCTCGTGGCCGGCCCGGTCGGCGTCCAGCGGCACGGCGCCGAGCTCGACCAGCCGGCCGGCGACTTCGCTCTTCCCGCAGGCGATGCCGCCCGCGATTCCGACTACGATCAACCCTGGCGTTTTCATTCGCTCACGGCCGCATCATCACAGTCGGCCCAATTGGCGCCGGTTCGCAGATCGACGACAAGGGGAATCGCCAGGTCCGCGGCGGACCTCATTTCCTGGTCCACCAACCGCACCAGTTCGGACCGTTCCTCGGGAGGGAATTCAAAGACTAGTTCATCATGGATTTGCAGCAGCATGCGCGATTTCCGCGGGATCTCGCGAAGCCGACGATGGACGCGAATCATCGCCAGTTTGATGAGGTCCGCCGCCGAGCCTTGGATCACCGTGTTGATCGCGATGCGTTCGGGCAGGGTCCGGGAACGGCCGTCGCCGCGCTGCGCGGCGGAGCGAACTCCGGACACCGCGCGGCGCCGTCCCAGGATCGTCCCAACATAACCCTTTTCCCGGCACGAATCCAGTGTGCTTTCCATGAACCGCTGAACGCCCGGATACCGTTCGAAATAGGCGTCGATGAATCGAGCCGCGTCGTCGTCGGGAATCGCGAGCGCCCGAGCGAGCCCGAACGCCGATTGCCCGTAGACGATCCCGAAATTCACCGCCTTCGCGCGGCGCCGCATCTCCTTCGTCACATCGCCGATCGGCACGCCGAACACCTCGCCCGCCACCCGCGCGTGCACGTCCTCGCCCCGCGCGAAGGCATCGAGCAAGGCGTCGTCCCGGCTGAAATGCGCGAGCACGCGCAGTTCGATCTGCGAGTAGTCGGCGGTCAACAAACTCCATCCCTCGGCGGGAAGGAAGGCCGTGCGGATCGATCGTCCCTCGCGCGTGCGGACCGGAATGTTCTGCAGATTCGGATCCTTGGAACTCAATCGACCCGTCGCCGCGACGTCCTGTTTGAACGACGTGTGCACGCGCCCCGTCCGGGGATGGATGAGCTCGGGGAGCGCGTCGAGATACGTGCCCTTGAGTTTCATGAGCCGGCGGTACTCGACCATCCGCGCCGGCAAAGGGTGCAAGGGGGCGAGCTGTTCGAGCACCTCGGCGTCCGTGCTCGGTCCCGACTTCGCCGTCCGCTTCACGACCGGCAACTTCAGACGCTGAAAGAGCACGTCGGCGAGCTGCCTGGGCGAGTCCATGTTGAACGGCGCTCCGGCCAATTCCTGAATCCGGTCGCCAAGCTCGGCGATGCGGGCTCCGAACCGGCCCGATAGTTCGGCGAGCCGTTCGCGATCGACGCGGATTCCGTTGAACTCCATTTCGGCGAGCACTTCGATGAGCGGGATCTCGACGTCGTCGAAGAGCGGCTCCAATCCGTCGTCGTGAAGCCGGCGGCGAAGACGGGGCGCGAGGCGAAGGGGGATCTCCGCGTCCTCGACCGCGTACTCGGCGACCCGCTCGACCGGCACCTCGTCCATCCGCTTCCGATTCTTCCCTTCGCCGATCAATGCTCCGATCCGGATCGTCTCGTGTTTCAGATAGCGGCGGGCCAGGTCATCCAGGTTGTGGTTGCGTTCGCCGGGCGCCAGCAGATAGTCGGCGACCATCGTATCGCAGGCGATTCCGGCGAGCGCGACGCCGTGGCAGCGCAGCACGATCAGGTCGTACTTCACGTTTTGGCCGATTTTCGGGATGGCCGGGTTTTCGAGCGCGGGTCGGAGCGTTTCCCGAGCACGGTCGGCGTCGAGCCGTCGTTCGCCTTCGGGCGCCCGCACCGGAACGTACCAACCGCTCCCTTCCTCGACCGCGATCGCGTACCCGACGATCTCGGCCCATCGCGGATGGATCGACGTGGTTTCGAGATCGACCGAACACGGCCGTCCCCTCGCGAGCTCGGCGGCGAGCGCGTCGAGCGCCCCTTCGGTGTCCACGACCCGGAACGCGATCGGCGCTCCGCTCGGTTCGGCCTCCCCCCCGGCTCCCGCGTTCGCGAGTGACATAATCCGGTCACTCAAGGCGCGGAATCCGAGCTCCCCGCAAAGAGCGCCGACCCGGCCCGCGTCGACCGGACCGACCCGCGCCGCGTCCCAGGCGAGTTCGAGCGGCACGTCGTCGCGGAGCCGAACCAGCTCGCGGCTCATCAACGCCTGGTCGCGGAACTCGATCAGATTCGACTTGCGCTTCGACGGGCCGAGCTCGTCGATCCGCGCGTAGATTCCGTCGAGCGACCCGTATTGGCGGAGCAGTTCGCCCGCCATCTTGGGTCCGATCAGAGGCACGCCGGGAACCGCGTCGACGCTGTCGCCGACGAGCGACTGGTAGTCGACGACCTGCCCGGGCTCGATGCCCCACTCGCGGCGCAAGGCTTCGCCGTCGAACATCGCGTCCTTGCGGACGTTGTAGACGCGCACCGTGTCGGTGATCAGTTGGCGGCAGTCCTTGTCGTTCGTCACCAGCACGCACGCGCCCCCCGCGTCCCGGGCGCGCCGCGCGAGCGTCGCGAGGATGTCGTCCGCCTCGTAACCCGGCGCCGCGATTCGGGCGATGCCGAGCGCGTCGAGCATCCGGTCGATCAGAGCGAATTGCGACCGCAAGTCGTCCGGCATCGACTCGCGGTGCTCCTTGTATCGCGGGTAGATCGCGTTGCGGAACGTCACGTCCGAATGATCGAACGCGCAGATCAGATAGTCGGGCCGCTTTTGCCCGATGATGTCGAGCAGGTCGCGGGTAAACCCGTGGACCGCGCCGACCGGCTGCCCCGCCGGACTCGACATCTCCCGCATCGCGTGGAACACCTGATAGATGAGCGAGTGCGAGTCGACGACCCAGACGGTCTTTCCGGCGAGGATTCCCGGAGCCGCTCCCGTTTCCGGACCGGACGCCGACTCGCCCCCTCCCCCACCGCGCGTCGATGCGGCCGGGTCGGCGTCGGGAATCGCCGGTCCGCTCGGAACGGCTCGCGCCGCCGATTCGGGACCCTCGTCGTCGAACGCGGCGAACGTACGCTGTTTGGGAAGATCGCTCATCGGTCCCCGTAGCCTACCGCGAGCTCCCGGCCGCGACGAGGACCCCGGGGGTTTTGATGCCTCAGCGCGATGCGGGTATCATGTTCGAACACGGGAGACGTTCCAATGCGTGTCATGCGTGGTCTCGTGTTTTTTTCGGCGCGCGAGGCGGATTCCATGGTGGTCCACGCATCGAATGGGGAATCTTCATTCCGGACCGGCGCGGCGGCCGTCGCGATCGGCCTGCCCTGCCTCTTCGGGGGCCTTTTTGGGGCCGCGTTCGCCGTGGCCGGTTGGGACGGGCCGTGGTGGATGAACGCCGTTTCCGGCGGAATCCGCGGCGCCCTGCCCCAAGGGGCCCTCGCAGGGCTCGTCGCATGGCACGCGTTCGCGATCGCCGATGCCGACGGCGTCCCACCCCATGCGCCGATCTGGGGCCTTATTCCCGCCGGGCTGATCGGAGGCCTCGTGGGTTTGGGCCTGGGAGGGTTGATCGGCTTCGGCGTCGGCCACGCCGCCGACGGGGCGATCATCGGCGGTTTCGGCCTGATCGGAGGCCCCATTGCATGGCAGGCCGTTTTTTGGGGAGTTCGATTCGCCCGGGACCGGGCGGGAAGCCGACGTCCCGACCCTTCCGACGGCGGGCTTTTTGTTGACGGTACGGGATACGGCGACTAGACTCGAACCTGTCGCCCGCCCCGTCTTTCCCAGGAGTTCCCGCGCGATGGCCCGTGAAAACCAACGCATGCAAGTCGGCCTGATCATCTGCATCATGTTGATCGTCGTCCTGCTCACGACGACCTTCCTGGGTTTGCGATCGGCCAACGAACTCAACGCGCGCCTGGCGGCGGCCACCGAGCAGGCGAATAGGGCGGACACCGACAAGCGGCAAGAGAATTTCAAGGTCCAGTACCTTTCGTACATGGTCGGCGCGAGTGCCACGAAGCTCGACGCCGTCGAACAGGCCGGCCTCCAAATGGTCCCCGAGCTGCAGAAAGTCAAGGATCAGTTCGTGCAGGATATGGCGCAGTACGGCGAGGGGCTCGCCGACGGAGAACGCACCTATCGTTCGGTCTGCAACAACCTGGTCACGGTGATCCGCACGGCCAATGAACAGCTCGCCAACGCCGACGGGCGCGTGAAGCAGGCGCTGGCCGATCTGAACAACCGGGTCGACGAATTGACGAAGCGGGCGGCGGGCGCCGAGGCGGCTCAGAAGGCCGCCGAAGACAAACAGATGGCCGAACTTCAGACGTTCAACGCCGATCGCCAGAAGTTCGTCGCTCAAACCCAAGCCGACGCGACCAAGATCAGCGAAATGACGGCGAAGGTCGGCGAAGTCGAGGCGGCCGCGGCCAAACGCGAGAAGGAACTGCAACAGAAGATCGACGAGCAGGACAACCGAATCGTGAAGCTCACCGATGAACTCAACAACGTCCGCCAGGAGTCGTTCGAGGTTCCCGACGGGCGGATTGTGACCGTCAATCAGAACGAAGGATACGTTTGGATCAACGTCGGCCGACTCGACGGACTGCGGGCACCCGCCGCGTTCGGCGTCTATGAGCAATCCACGAACGCGATCCGGTTTTCAAAACCCAAGGCGCGGATCGAAGTCACGCGCGTCCTGGACGATCATTTGGCCGAAGCCCGGATCGTCAACGATCAGGTCAAGAACCCGATCGTGCGCGGCGATCTGATCTACTCGCCCGCATGGACGGCCGGTATGCAGGTGCGGTTCGCACTCGCCGGATTCATGGACGCGGACGGCGACGGCAACTCTGATCGCGAACTCGTCCGCAATCTGATTCACGGAAGCAACGGTAAGATCGACGCGGAGATGCAGGACGACGGCAAGGTCACGGGAACGCTCGAAGTCGGCACGCGGTTCCTCGTGCTCGGCGATCGGCCGACCGACCGCGATAACCCCGAGGTCCAAAAACAGTTCTCGGCGCTGATGGACGATGCTCAGCGGTACGGCGTCGAGATCCTCAAGGTGGGCGATCTGCTCAATCTGATGGGCTGGAAGCTTGAAGCGCGCACCGTACAGCTCAACGAAGGCACCGACACGGGCGATGGGTTCCGACCGCGAACCCCCGAGGCTCCCAAACGGGGCACCGGCGGCGGCGCCTACTAGCTCGGCGCGACCGTCTACGAAAACAGCCGATGGCGCAGTGCCTCCAACCGGCCGCGGCGGTCGTCGGGTTGCCCCTCTCCCAGCAACGGATTCCACGCCTCGAAATCCACGAAGAGGTCGACGCCTTGGGCGAGTCCCAGCGCGCGGGCCGCTCGCGACAACTCGCGGCGTTCGGCGGAATTCAGCGTGTGTTCCCGGCATAGTTCCCGAAAGAGGGCTCGCGGCCCGTTGCGTCGCCGCCGCGCCATCGCGCGATAGGCGTGATACGCCGCGAATACCGCCGCGCCGATCGCCACCGCGCCGATCGCCTGTGCGAGGCGATGGCTCGCGTCCCATCCGAAAATCGGGCGCGGCGACAGGGCGGCCGCCACACCAAACGGCGCATTCGACGGCATGGACGGTTCTCCGTGAGGTCGTTTCATCACACAACGCCCGCGTCGGGAGTGGCCGTCGCGGAGGGCGCGTAGGAGGCGACGTCGGCGGGTAATGCACTGGCGATTTGCACGGAGGCCGATTCCGCCGGCATCTGAAGGGCTTCCTCCGCCGCCTCCTGCACGGCGGCGGACCGGTCCTGAAGGGCTTCGCGCAGCGCGTGCCGCGCCCGCCCGGAACGGCAACCACCCAGCGTCCGAGCCGCCTCGGCGCGCAGGAAATGGTCCTCGTCCCCCAACAGGTCGATGATCGACGACTCCAACTCGCCGACAACCCCCATCGCCGCGACGATGCGCAGTCCGCGCATACGCCGAATTCGGCTCGGACTGGCAAGCTCCTCGGCGACGAGCGTCAACGTCTTCGCGTCGATCTTGCGCACGAGTACGCCGGTCGTGCGGCGCACGTCGTCTTCGAGCGAATCGAAGGCGAGCAAATAGCGTTGGAACGTGAACTCGCGAAGCGATTCGCGCGCCGCGCGTTGCACTTCGGGTTTCGGGCTGTCGATCAATTGGATGAGCTTGGCCATCGCGCCGGGAATGCCCCGATCGCGGATCTGCCGGACAACCGTCGCCTGCACGGTTGCGTCGTCGTCATCGAGCACGGCCAGCGCGAGTTCGTTCGCCTCGGAACCGCCGAATTCCGGGAGCGATTCGGCGGCCGCCCGGCGGCCGCCGGGCCGGCCCTCGCGGAAAAGGAATCGGATCATCGGGAGAACTTCGTCGCGGGGAATCCGCGATGCCATCGTGATGCGGACCGCCGCGAACTGCTCCGCATCGCTCAGCGCCGCCAGGAGACTCGGCGCCTCAATCCACGGGAATCCCTCGATGTGACGCAGATTGCGACGCACCGTCTCGCCCCACTCCGGTCCGACATGCTTGCACAGTTTTCGCAGGAACGGAACGTCCCGCCGTTCCGCGATGATCCGCAACGCATGCGCCGGCGGCATGCTGACATCCAGGAACCGGAGCAGGTTCTGGATGATGGCGGAACGCGGACTTGTTCGAAACAACTCGATCATCTCGGGATGAGCCGGATGCCGCGCGTCGTCGAGCACGCGCCGCAAGAGGCCGTTGTCCATCGATACAAGGATCAGGAACCCTTCGACGAGCGTCCGGCGGCGGTCCGCGCTCGCTCGGCCAATCGCCTGTTCGAGCATTCCCACCAGGTGGCGGCGAGTCAGTTGGGGATCACGGCGGTCGCGATAGTCGCGGGGCGCGCCGAGTTCCTCGTACAGCAGTTCGGCAAGTTCCACGGCCGTGCGGAGGAGGAGCTCCCGGTGGACGTTGTCCCGTGTCTCGGCCGCCGACACGAGCACGGGCATCAAGTCGAACTCGCGGGTCGCCACCGCCAAGGCGCACGCGCCGGCGATCATCGTCGCATCATCCTCCGCCACCGCATCGCGCAGCGCCGAGGTGAGCCGGCCCGGCCGTTCACTCACGATCCGCCGAAAATGCTCGCCGAACGAATCCCATCGGCGAATCAACTCCCGATGGCCGGCCACCGTCCGCCGTTCCAGAAGGGCCCGCAGGGCGAATTCCTGGACCGGCCGCCGCGGCGCGTCGAGCGCCCGAATCAGGATCGGCGCGGCCGATTCATTCGGTGTCCTCGTCAAGACCCGAAATGTCCGTTCCAACGCGTCCGTCACACCCGCATCTCCCGACTTTACCCCACGTACCGTTCGGCCCCCGCGGACTCCCCGCGCCGGCGCGAAACGGCCCTCGATAGGCGCATCGGCTTGCCCAATCGAAAAAATCGAGCGATGCCCAAAGAGTTTTCACAGGTCGCGGATCTTCCCCAAGCGCAACACGTTCACTCGGCAAAACCGGCATGGGGCGTTTCCCAGTCGCGAAGCGACGGTCCCATCAAATGCCCGGGGCAAGCCGACGCGAGCGCCGCGAGCGGCGGCGCCGCCCCGGGTGGATGCCGGCGATACGTTCCGAAGCCGCGAAGCGGTGACCCTATCGGATGCCGTTCCGCACATGACGCGGTCTTGTCAGCCGATCATCGAGTCGCCCCGTTCGTGAAACCCGAATCCGACGGCGTCCGCGGCGCGAGCCGCGGATGCCCGGAGGCGAGGGTCTTCCTTCGCGCGCGAACACTCGGCGCGGAACGTCTTGGAACGGCGCCTCCTCGCCTCCGCATCGCGAGCCTCGCGGCTCGCGACGCTCGGCTTCGGGTTTCACGAGGGACGGTAGCCCGACGACGGGGCGCCCGACGCGGACGGGCCGGGCGAAGGCGGCGAATCGTCGGAACCGAAGGAGGCGCCGGAATTCCGATGCCCGCACTGCCGCGCGGGCGTGCTGGTCCTCGACGCCGAGTGGCCCCGTCCGACGGTCGCCGAAATCATGCGGCGGACGCCCGGCGGATCGCATCCGTTCCGCCTGCCCTTCACATGACGAGGCGCACGATGCGCGGATCGGACCATCACGTTCCAAACAAACGGCCGTCTTGGGCGTATTGCGCCGGACGCGGACGATGCGCGCCGTTGACGCCCATGACGCGTTTCTGTCAGTCGAACGGGGCCTTCGACCGGCCTTGCCGCCGCGCGAATCCCATTCGGAAACCGCGCCGGAACCGGGAAATCCCCGGCGCCTTCACGCCGCGGCGCGTCATTCGACTTCCCTCGGCACGGACCCGCGGGTTGAATACCCAAATATGATAAATATGATGTATGCCGGTCGATTCCGGCCCGTTCCGTGACGGTCGACGCGCCCCAAAACTCCTTCCCGCGCGGCGATTTCCCGCTTCGCGCCTCCCACAGCCCGTCGGTAGCTGTCCATTCTACAAGAACGGGCGTTGGTGGAAATCGGCGAGTCGGTTATCAAGTGGGGCATGGATGAGAAGTCACTGGACAATCCGCGGGAGGAGATTCGGCAAGGTCGGCTTGACGCCGAGCACCTGCTGTCGGTGATTGGTTCATTGAATCGGCGGCTCTTGGCGGCCCTGCAACGGATCGAGGAACTGGAGCGGGAAAAGGGCGGGGCCGGGAAGGTGGAACAGCCGTTCTCCGTGCGGGAGGAGGAAAAACGCCAAGAGGCGCGGGGGCGAACCCGGAAGCGAAAGAGACCCGGCAAGGGAGTGCGGTAGCGATGCCGGACGTCGGCGGCGCGTCGACAAACTCCAGGACCGCGTTGTGGACCTGTGTGGCGGCGTATGGGGCGCCGAACTGCCGACACTCGAGGGTCCGGCGAACGATTTCCGTTTGTTGTGCGAAGAACGGATGCGGCTACTGATCCGGAATCAACTGTTCACGTTCGTCACGGCCCCTCAGGTGACCACTCCGAGCGGGGAAACCGAGCACGTGGCGGGAACTAACAACGTGTCGGAACGCATTCTGCGCGGTCCCGCACAGTCGGCACCGGCGTCGGGCCGCGCGGCCTTGCGCGCCGCGAGCCCGTTCCATCGCAACGCCCCGCTTGCCGCTCATCGTCTGACATCCCGCAACCATCCGCTTCGCGGCGCTTGGTTCCATCATCGCCCCCTCTCCATTCGAGCACGAGGACGAGGACGAGCACGAGCACGAAGGCCCCCCCCTCGAGATTATCGCCGAACGCGGCCATCGGGCGCCAGGCCTTCCTGACGGCGCCGTAGAATGGACAGCTACTCGGCCAATGGCCACACGACGTCGCCCGCCGTTCCGAGTGACGTCACCAGCTCGTCCGCCAGAATCTGATCGATCACCGGGCCGTGCAGGTAACGGTGCGTCAAGTCGCCCGCGTTCGGACCGTCGAACTCGAGCGCGATATGGTCCCCGTCGTACACGAACCGCGTCGCCGTCGCCGAACCGGGTCCGGCCCCGTCGGCGTCCACCGACTTGCCGATCCGCCGATCAAAACCGAGACGCTCGCCACGGGCGACGCGTCGTCGTACCACGACTCGGCCGTCGGACGGTTCAGGTCGTCGTAATCCCAAACGATCCCCTTGCCGCGCCGGTCGATCCGCTTGGCGAGCGTCTCGGCGCTATCGTAATAGTACGATCGGCTTTGTCCCAGCGCATTGGTTTCCATGGTCATGCGCCCGAGTCCGTCGTAGGCGAACTGGGTCGTGTTGCCGACCGGATCGGTCAGCGAAACCAGCTTGTTGCCCCTATCGTACGAAAAACTCGTCACGCCCGCCATCGGATCGCGGATCGACGTCACCCGATCGTAGATGTTGGGGCCGGCTGATCGCGGAGCGATCAGCGACTTTCGCGGCCGGTGAGCGATCCGGTTGCCGGTGAATCGACGAGCACGGCCTGGACGGCCCCGTTCTCCGGGTCCCAGCGTTCGAAAGCACGCCTTGCGGCGCGGCGGCGACGAGTGCCGGGGCCAATGGAACCGAAATCCGGACTGCCCCTGCTCCCCCTATGCGGCCTCGGTGATGGAACTCCGCGACGCCCCCCGGCCTTCCGCCAATTACCGTAGGGGGCCCTGGTCTCCGGCGAATTGGTCAAGCACCAACGCGAAGAGATCGCGATCGATCATCCGTTCACCCTGCAAGACGCCGTCCCGCGAACAGACGAGCACGCCCGTCTGGTCCTCACCGGTGACCGGCGCGCCGTGCGAACCCCGGACCAGGCGTGCGTCGAGCGGGATGCCGCGCGTGGCCGGATCGAAATGCAGCTCGACCGGGTCGTATCCGGGCTTGGCATGGATATCGACGGTCCGCGCGAACGCCGGCGCGTTCCGGTCGTCGAGCCACCAATAGTATGCCTGCCAACTGCCCGCCGACGAAATCAACACGACGTCTCCCGCCCGGGGCGAATCGATCGAGCGCCGTGCTCGGTCGGCGCCGACAAGCACCTCGTCGATGCCCTCGACGCGCTCGAAGATCGACGCCACCCGCCGCACGATCGCGGGATCGGAATCGCGCACGAACAGGTGCGAGAACTGGTGATCCACGAGCGCCCATGCCTCGCTCGTTTCGAAGTCCAGCATTTCACCGCGATCGGTCGACCGGACGCGAAGGAGCCCCGCGTCGCGCAGCACGCGGTTCGGATACGACACATGGTGGACGGGCATGATCACGTATTCGCTCGCGACGAGCCACGTGGGTCTTTCGGGATCGATCGCCGACTCCCAATCCCCGATCATGCGTTGGAGCACGCCGTCGAGATCGGCGACCGCCTGATCGGCGGCCGGACTGTCCGGTCCGTCCTTTTGCGCGGCGTAGTCGAGGTGCGGAAGGTAGATGAAGAAGAAGTCGGGACGAAACCGCCGAGCGGTCCAGACGGCCGTTTCGGCGATCCATCGCGTCGACTGGATATTGGCCATCGGTCCCCAGAAATGCCTCAAGGGGAAATGGCCGAACGACTCGAGGAGCTCGCCGTAAAGACCGGTCGGCCGCGTGTAACACCAGAGCGACTCCGATCCATCGGGGTTGTGCACGGGCGCCGGCATGCAGACGTAGTCGGCCGTCGATCCCTTGCTCAGCATGGGAAACCAGGCGGCCGATCTGCATTCCGGCCAGCGGGCGCGCAACACATCCCACACTTGCGGCGCCGTAACCACTTGGTTCGGCGCGGTCCACATTTCCACTTCGTGTCTGTCCCTCCAATAGAACCCGTTCGCGACGACTCCATGCCGGTCGGGGGCGGCGCCGGTGACCATCGATGCGTGCACGGGCCAGGTCACGGCGGGGAATGACGCGGCAAACGGAGACCGTCCTCCCCGCGCGCTCAACGCGCGCAGCGACGGCATGCGGTCGACGTCGCGAGCCCGCAGCCCCGGAACGGATAGGACGACAACGGATCGGTTCATGCGCGGTCCTCGATCGCAACCAGCGGTTGCAGGAACGCATAGGCTCGCCGGGCCGCGTCCGGCGCCGCGTGCCCATGACGGCTCAACTCCACGTGCATTCCGCCTTGATAGTCGATCCGGCGCAGAGCGGCAAGGATCGGCCCGAACTCCATGTCGCCTTCGCCGAACATCAGATGCTCGTGCGTTCCGCGCCGCATGTCCTCCACATGGATATTGACGATCCGATCGCGCCATGCCTCGATCCGGTCCGGGATCGGTTCCTCCTCCTGGCAATGCAGGTGGCCGACATCCATGGTCAATTGAAGCCGCGGGGAGTCGAGACGACCGAGGAGCTTCTCGAAATCGGCGAGCGTGGCGATCACCATTCCCGGTTCCGGCTCGAAACCCAGAACCACACCGCGCCGCTCGGCGTGTTCGAGAACGGGTTCGAGCGTGCCGCAGAGCCGATCGAGCGCGCGTGGACCGGTCGCGTCGTCATCGGCGGCTCCCGACCAGAGCGAGACGCCCCCGCTTTCCAGGTCGGCCGCGATATCGATCGCGCGGCGGAGGAAATCGACGCGTCGGGAGCGGTCTTCGGAGCGCGCGCTGAGCAAGGTGGGCTGGTGTTTGCGGCGCGGGTCGAGCAGATACCGCGCGCCGGTCTCCACAAACGACGCCATGCCGTACTCGCGAAGCCGCCGCCTCACGTCGGCGACCTGAAACGCGATGTCCGCATCGAACGGATTGAGCGCGTGGTGATCGAGCGTGAGCGCCACGCTCGCGTATCCGATTTCGCTCAGGATGGCGAGGCAATCGCGCAGATCGTGGTGCGGGAATCCGTTCGTGTTGTATCCCAATCGCATGCGTTGGCTCCCCGCCGTTCGGTGAACCGGTTTCCGTGTCCGGCGCGCCGCGCGCGGTTCACGTCGAATAGACCCATCGCCCCAAGAGGATCATCGGGAGAAACAGACCGGCGATCGTCAACGCGAAAACCGGCGGCGCGACGACGATCGCGACGGCGGCGTCGAGCCAGATGATCGACCAGATCGCTTGCCGGACGGCGAGCTGCACGCGGCGCGAATCAGGGCGCGTGATCGCCGCGAAGGCGCGGCGAAGGACGGGAATCCCGAGGAGCGCGAGCAGCAGGTACCAAACTTCGGTCACCGGAATCCGCGCGACGGCGTGGGGCGAAACGAGGCTCGGGAGCCTTGCGACAAGTACCCATCCGGCGATCATGAGGGTGAGTCCCGCGGCGAGCCTAGCGCGCCGGCTGGTTCCGGCCTCGGATCGGCCGAACCACGTGATTCCCGCGACGTAGACGCCCAGTCCGATCGCGACGCACAGGTGCTCGGCCGCCCAGGGCAAACGGCCCGTCGAGTCGTCGATCGATGCGACGGACATGCCGAGGAGGGCGTTGAGCGCGCGGCAACTTCCCATGACGAACGGACCGAGCCACGTATCCTTGGCGGCCACGTCGTACGCGACGATCGCGGCGACGAGCACGGCGGCGACCGCGCCGGGCAGCCATGGCGAACCGTCGAACGCGGGCGACGCCCGCGGAGCCGCCGCGGCCAGCGCGCATCCCGCCGCCAAGAGGCCCACGCCGAGCCTCCGCGCGGCGCGTACCGACACGCGTCCGCTCGGAAGAGGCCGCTCGGGACGCTCGCGCCGATCGATGTCGATGTCGAACAGATCGTTGAGCACGATGCCCGCCGTGTAGAGTGCCGCGCCGGCCAGGACGAGCAGGACGAACGGAATCGCCGGCTCCCAGTTCCCCCGCGCGACCAGGTAGCCCATCATCACGTCCGCGACGGCCGTGAACGCGTTGGGCGCGCGGCAAAGCTGGAGCCACGCCAGGAGCCCGCCCCTCCCCCGTCGTTTGCTTGTCTCGGTCATTCCGTACGGCCTCCCCTGCCCCGCCGACCGGCCTCGCAACCACCCGCGCTAACTGCTCGCGCTCCGGTAACTCGCCAACGCCCGTTGAAAGACCCAGCGCGACGCGGCCAGCGATCCGGTGGTCGCGACGACCGTGAAGCCGGCCAACGGCCATTCCCAGGACGCGCGGGGAACCAACGGTTGAGCCAGCAATCTCGCGGGGACATTCACGACGACCAGGACCGGTACGATGAACGTGAAGAACGCGCCGAGCGGCCTCCCCCATCCCCGCTGGTAGATCTCCATCGGGTACCTCGAGAAGTTCGTGATGTAGAACCAGAAATCGTAGAGCGTCTGATTCCGCCCCAACCAGATGCTCGTTGACGCCAGCGCGATCATGACGCTGTAGAGGATGGCGACGCCGCACATCACGTAGAACGGATAGAGGAAGAGCGTCACCGGATCGAACGTCAGGGGATTCGGTTCGCGCCGCGCGAGGCCGCGCAGGCTGATCGCGAGCAGCAGGCCCGCGGAAAGCAGGTTCGAAAGGGCCGACCAATCGACTTTCCGGAACGAGACCAGGAACTGCGTATCGATCGGTTTGAGCAGGGCGAAGTCAAGATTCCCCGTCCGGATCAACTCGCTGAATTCCTCGGCGTTCGGCATGAACAGCGCCTGGACGATCGCGTGGACGAACCATGTCGTCGCCATGAAAACGAAGAACTCGTCGCGCCCCCACCCCGTGTCGTGTCCGATCATCCGCGTGTGCCGGAAGATGATCGCGTACAAACCGACGTTCATCAGAGCCCACGAAACGGACGACGCGCATTCGATCAGGAAATCGGCGCGGAACGCCATGTCGCGCATCAGACTGTTCCGGGCAAACGCCCCCAGGATGCCCAGATACCGCCGAGGCGACTCCATCGATCATCCTCCGAACGCGCTGTATCGCCGGATACCCCGCCGGAAGGCGATGCGCGACGCCACGATGAAGACGGCCAACCAAACGCATTGGACGACGACACCCCTCGCGATCTCGTCGGAGCCGAGTTTATCGAGGAAAACGGCGGCCGGAAAATAGGCGAGGTACTTAAGCGGCAAGAGATCGACCAGTTCGCGCCACGGATGCGGGAGCATGTCGAGCGGAAACATGTGTCCGGAAAGGAAGAAACTCAGAAGCATATAGATGAACAGCAGCGATCCGACTTCCAGAAGCCAGAACCCCATCAGGCCGATGCACGCCTCCAGGAAGAAACCGAGGAGGAAGCTCAATACGAGCGACAGGGCGAAGAGCCCGATCGTCGAGGCGTCGGGCCATCCGTGGACGAAATAGCCGCGGCACAGGAAGAAAACGAGCGCGAACGGTCCGACCGCGACCGAATAATAGGCCAGCTTGTGCGCGACGCGCGTCAGCAGGAGGAACCCGAGCAGGTCGACCGGCTGGACCAGGAACCGCTTGATCTCGCCGTTGCGGATCTGCAGCGCGATTCCCGAGGCGAGCCCCGGCATGCTCGAAAACGCGCGGGCCAGCATCGTCAAGAGGTAATACGCCACCATGTCCTCGAATTGATATCCGACGATGCGCGAGGGGCCGGCGGGCCCGCGGTCGAGCGCGTCGAAGATCGCCGACCACAGGAAGATCTGCGTGATGATCGGCAGGAACCGCATGAGCGTTCCCAGCGCGAAGTCGCCTCGATAGACGAGCCGGTCCTCGAGCGCGATGCGGAGGATCGTCCACCAGACTCTCACGCGGGCAATCATGCGACGGTGTCCCGGCGATCCGTTCGAGGCGCGCTGTTCGACATGCAAGGCCATCATCTACGGCACCACGCCGCCCACCTCGTCCATCGGCTCGCCGACCGCATCGCCGCGATCCGGTTCGGCCGGTCTCCCGTTCACCTGGGTGAACAGGTCGGCGATGACCTCCTCGAGCGGAGGATCCTCGACCGAAACGTCGGCGACCGCGTGCGAGGCGAGTACTTTGGCGAGCGCCCTCGGGACTTCATTCCGCGCGATGCGCAGCCGAGCCTTCGGTTCGCGCAACTCGACGATTTCCCCGTACGCGGACAGGTCGCCCGCCGATTGGCCCTCGGCGAATTGGAACGTCACGATCTTCGAGCCGCTGAACCGGTCGATGATCCCGGCGAGCGACCCGTCGTACTGGATGCGGCCCCGCGCGATGATGACGACGCGCCGGCAGAGGGCCGCGACATCCTTCATGTAGTGGCTCGTCAACAGGATCGTGATCCGCCGCTGTTCCTGGTAATGGCGGAAGAACGTCTGGATCTGGTGCTGGGCCACGACATCCAATCCGATCGTCGGTTCATCGAGGAACAGCACATCGGGCGCGTGCAGCAGGGCGGCCGTCAGTTCCATCTTCATCCGTTCGCCCAGCGAAAGCTCCCGCACCGGCTGGTGCAACAGCGGGCGGATGTCGAGCAATTCGGTGAGTTCGTCGCAGTTGCGGTGGAAGGCGGCCGGTTCGACTCCGTAGATCCGCTGGTGGAGTCGGAACGATTCGATGGCGGGCAAGTCCCACCAGAGCTGGTTCTTCTGGCCCATGACGAGCGCGAATCGCCTTCGGTACGCGTTCTCGCGCCGCCAGGGCACATGCCCCATGACCCGCGCCGAACCGCTCGTCGGATTGATGACGCCCGACAGCAGTTTGAGCGTCGTGGTCTTGCCGGCGCCGTTCGGGCCCAGAAAGGCCACAAACTCGCCCTGCCGAACCTCGAGGTCGATTTCCCGCACGGCGCGCACGTCGCGGTACGTGCGGTGGAACAGACCTCGGAACGACGCGAGCAGGCCTTCCGGTTTCTGGTACACCCGGTACGATTTGCTCAAGCCGTTCACTTCAATGATCGCCATACGCGTCGATTATAGGCCGCGCGGCGCGGACCGCCCAGGCACTCGGAAAGGGAAGCCGCGTGCGGACCGCTCGACGCCCGGGACGGCCGCTCCGCGATTCACGGCCGATCGGCGTTGTTGGTGAACACGCGTTCCGTTATAACCGGCCGTGTCGGCGCGGAATCGAATCCGTACGTTGAAGGAACGTCGCCGACGCGCCCTTGACTGCCTGGCCATTACCGTCCGTTCGACAGGAACGCTCGCCGTGTCGGTTGATCCTCTTTCCTTGTCGATGTCGCGTCTTCGGATCGGCATTGGCCACGATACGCATCGGCTGGCCGAACACGGTCCGCTGGTGCTGGGCGGTTGCCTGATTCCGTTCGACCGGCACCTGGTCGGGCACAGCGACGCGGACGCCTTGCTGCACGCGGTCACCGACGGATTGCTGGGCGCCGCGTCCCTGGGCGACATCGGCGATCGGTTTCCCGACACCGATCCGGCCAATGCCGGCCGGGATTCCGCCGATATTCTCGAAGAAGCGTACGAGCGGGTTCGGGAGGCCGGTTACGCGCTCGTCAACATCGACTGTATCCTGTTCGCGCAGCGGCCCAAGCTGGGCGTTTACAAGAGGCGCATGGAGGAACGGATCGCCGAGCTCTTGTCGGTGGAGCCCGCGCGCATCAACGTCAAGGCGAAGACCGGCGAGGGTGTGGGACCGATCGGCCGCGAGGAGGCCATCGTGGCGGAGTGCGTCGTCTTACTCGAATGGATCGGACCCGGCGAGCTCGACGGAACGTCCGAAGCGACGGCTCCGCGCGGAGCCTCCGATCCGGGAACCGGGTGAATCACGGATGAAGGAAGGCGAACGGATTGTGGTCGGCGTCGACCCGGGCTTGAACATCACGGGCTACGGCGTGCTCGCCGCGAACGGCGGAGCCCCGCGACTCGTCGAGGCCGGTGTCATTCGCGGCGGGCGCGGAGCCATCGAACGACGACTCCAGGAACTCCATGTCGGACTGAGCGAGCTCCTGGCGACGTACCGTCCGGCGGTGGTCGCGATCGAGGAATTGTATTCGCACTACGACCGCCCCAGGACGGCCATCCTGATGGGCCATGCGCGGGGCGTCATTTGCCTCGCCGCCGCGCAGGCGTCCTCGCCTGTCTTCCATTACGCGGCGACGCATGTCAAGAAGATGTTGACCGGATCGGGTCGAGCTCCCAAGAATCAGATGCAGGCGGCCGTTTGCCGCGAGTTCGGACTGCGCGAACCGCCCCACCCGGCCGACGTGGCCGACGCCGTGGCGATCGCGCTGTGCCACCACTACAGTCAATCCACGACATGGAAGGCCCTGCAAGGATGAGAACGCGGATCACGGGGAAGCTCATTGCCGTCGAAGAGGACCACGCGGTCATCGAGGCCGGCCCGTTCGAATACGAGGTGCTGGTACCCGACTTCGTGCGATCCCGACTCCAGGGCCGGTTGAACGAGGACGTTCGCCTGCACACGATCGAGTACATCGAGGGCAACGCGGCCGGCGGCCGCATGACGCCGCGTTTGGTGGGATTCCTGAGCGTTGTCGAACGCGAGTTCTTCGAGATGTTCTGTTCGGTCGACGGCGTGGGAGTCAAGAAGGCCCTGCGGGCGATGGTTCGGCCGGTGCGGGACGTGGCCGTCCAGATCGAACAACAGGACACGAAAGGCCTGTCCGCGCTCCCCGGCGTCGGGCCCGCGACGGCCGAACGGGTCGTCGCGAAGCTGCGCAGAAAAATGTCCCGTTTCGCATTGCTCGTCTCGTCCCACGACGAGCCGTCGCGGCAGGATGTGCCGAGGGACCTTGTGCAGATGACGTTCGAGGCCCTCTTGACGCTCGGGCACAGCGAGGCCGACGCGCGGCGCATGATCGACGCGGCGCTCGACACGAAGGAGAAATTCAAGGAAGTCGAGGACCTGCTTCGGGCCATCTACCGCAACACGTTCGAGCGGAGCGCGTCATGACCGCCCTGCGCCGCGCTCCGAGCCGTTTCCCGACGCCGCGCCGTTCCGGCTTCCCGACCGATCGGTCGGCATGAGGATCGTTCATGAAACGCGAAACGACCATCCGCGAGCCCGCCGATCGGCCGATCGATGAGGAGGATACGCGGCTTCGGCCGCAACGCTTCGGCGAGGTCGTGGGGCAACGGGAAGTGCTCGAACGGCTCCATATCGGCGTCGAAGCGGCGCGGCGGCGGGGCGAAGCGGTCGGACATATTCTGTTCGATGGCCCTCCCGGGCTGGGAAAGACCACGCTGGCCGCGTGCATCCCCAATGAACTGGGCGTCGCGATCAAGACCACGTCGGGCCCGCTCCTCAAGGCGCCGCGCGACCTGATCCCCTACTTGACCAATGCCGAGGAACGATCGGTCTTGTTCATCGACGAGATCCACCGGCTCCCGACGGCCGTCGAGGAATACCTCTATACCGCCATGGAGGACTTCCGGCTCGACATCATTCTCGGCGAGGGCATCAACGCGCGCACCATCAATCTGACTCTGAAACCGTTCACGTTGATCGGCGCCACGACGCGGGCCGGCATGCTGTCGGCGCCGCTCCGCGACCGATTCCAGATCCGCGAACACCTCGACTTCTACGACGCGGACGACCTGAGCCGGATCATCCAGCGGAGCGCGGCGAAGTTGGCGGTCGCCATCGACGGGGACGCGGCCGATGAATTGGCGTCGCGCAGCCGAGGCACGCCGCGCATCGCCAACAACCTGTTGCGATGGGTGCGGGACTACGCGCAAAGCCGCGCCGACGGACGCATCTCGCTCGACGTCGCCCGCACGGCGATGACGATGATCGGAGTCGACGGACTCGGACTCGGCAAACAGGACCGCCGTTATCTCGAAACGCTGATCCGCGTTTTCGGAGGCGGTCCGGCGGGCATCGAGGCGATCGCGCACACGATGAACGTGGCGTCGGATACGCTCGAGGACGAGGTCGAACCGTTCCTGCTGCGGTCGGAATTCGTCGTACGGTCGCCGCGCGGTCGGATGGTCCTGCCCCGCGCCTACAACCATCTTGGCGTCGCGCGCCCCGAGGGCGGCTCGCCTCCGAACGACCTTTCGCAGCGGCCCTTGTTCTGACGGCCGGAGCGGAAAGCGCGCGTCATGCCGTCGAATTGCGTTTCCGATCGTGCGCTCGGTATGATGGAAAAGGCCGCCGATCGTCACGCGGCCGGCATGATCACTGGCTTCGGCGTGTTGCGGGAAGGACGATGACCATGGTAGCCCACGACATCATGGCGGAAGAGCGGCTGAGAGCGGAGCGAGCCGCGTCCGGCGCCGATCGGCACGACGAGGTGTGGGAGAGCATTCACATGATGGCGCCGATGCCGAACCACGAACACCAGTTGCTCGTTGGGCGTTTCACGCGTGTGCTGGGCGAGATCTTCTTCGATTCGGAGGCGGGCGATGTCGTTCCCGGCGTGAATGTGAGCGACCGCGTCGCCGGTTGGGAATCGAATTTCCGTGTTCCCGACGTCGCTGTGTTCCTCAAGACGACACGCGCCGTCAATCATGACCAATTCTGGTCCGGTGGTCCCGACTTTGTCATCGAGATTGTCAGTCCCCACGATCAAACACGCGAGAAACTGGGGTTCTACGGCGCGATTGGAACTCGGGAACTGCTTGTGGTCGATCGCGATCCGTGGCGGTTGGAACTCTATCGTCACGACGGCGACGCGCTGCGCCTGGCGGCGACCGGTTCGGTTCGCGAGCAGCATTGGATCGAGAGCCGCGTGCTCGGCGTCCAGATGCGCATGCAAGACGGTGCGGATCGACCCGGGATCGACGTGTGCCATGTCGCGAGCGGCAAGCGTTGGCGGGTTTGATCCGACCGACGCGTCGATCGGCGCCGGAAGGAGGATGCCCGCGCCGCCTCCCCAAGCCACGCCAGCATGAATGGTCGCCGCGCATTCCGCGTGAGCCCGGTGGCCCCCCCACCCCGTCGTCCGATCGGCCGCCATCCGCAATCCGCCATCCGCGTTTTGCGCGGATTGGCCTTGCCGGGTTGGCATGGGTCCGGTACCATCCCACCGCCCGAACGCAGGTGTCGGTCCGCGCTTCGTGATTGCGCGCGGGTCATGCGGGTGGAGCGCAAGGGAGGTCGGAGGAACGGGCCATGGAGAGGCGGCGGCTGCTCGCGCTGCTCGCGCTGCTCGTGTCCGGACCGGCCGGATGCAATCAGAATCCGTTCGCGCCCGGTCCGCAAGGCGCATTCTGGCGTCAACCGCAACAGACGCCCGAGCACGTCGCCCAGCTCCAGGATCTCGACTCGCGAAACCGAAAACTCGACACGAACAACAGCGACCTGCATCGCCAACTCGCCCAATCCGAACAGCAGCGGCAGTTGGTGTTCGACGAGAACCAACTGCTGCGGAAACAGCTCACCGAGACGACCAATCAGCTCGAAACCAAGCAGCGCGCCGTGCAGGACGCGGAACGGCGGATCGAGGCGATGGTCGCGTCGACGCGGCAGCGCGGCGGGGCGACGATCACCGCGAACAACAGCTTGACCCGTAACCTGACCGCCGTCACGATCCCGGGCCTGGATGTCCGGCGGGACGGCGACGTGGTGCGCGTGGAGATCCCCGCCGACCAACTGTTCGAAACGGGAACCGTCCGCTGGCAGGCGAACGCCCCGTCGATCCTCGATTCGGTCGCCGCGGCGATCGCGCAGAGTTTTCCGAAGCAGAAGGTGGCGGTCGAGGGCCATACGGACAATGCGTCGCTGCGCGAGGCGAGCACGTTCCATCAATTGGCCGCGTCGCAATCGCTCGCCGTCATCCAGCATTTCGTGCAACGCGCCGCGCTCCCCGAACGGCAGTGGTTCTCGGTCGCCCACGGCCCCAACGAGCCGCTTGTCTCGAATGGAACGCCCGCGGGCCGCGCGCGCAACCGGCGCATCGAGATCGTCATCTATCCCGAGTCGTTTTGAACGCGCGTCGCTCCAACGCGCCGCGGCGGAGAGCGAGGGAATTCCGCCGGGTCCGGTACGCCGTCGGGAAAACCGCAAGACGCCCGCTTGGGCGAAGCGGGGAGATCCGGCTTACCGTTGTACGCGGCCCGTGCGATCGCCGCCCGCGAGCGAATCGACTTCGGCCGTCGTCAGGTAGGCGAAGTCGCCGTGGATCGTATGCTTGAGGCAGCTCGCCGCCACCGCCCAATCGATGACGCGTTGGTGATCCTCGGGGAACGAGCGCAGGCCGTGGATCAGGCCTGCGGCGAACGAGTCTCCCGCTCCGATCCGATCGACGATGTCGCGGATCTCGTGCGCGCGGTAGCCTCCCGATTCGTCGCGCGGCGAAAAGCGCGCGGCGCGGTCGGCCGCGTCGAACAGCAGAGCGCCCCAGTTGTTGTGGTCGGCCGACACGCTTTCCCTCAGCGTGATCGCGACATGCCGAACATCGGGAAACCGGGAGACGATGCGTCGAGCGACGTCGACATAGCCCGCGGGATCGATCCGGCCTTGCAGGACGTCCGACCCCGCGGCGTGGATATCGAGCACATCGGCGGCGTCCTCTTCGTTGCCGATCACGACATCGACATGGCGGAGCAGTTGGGCCATGCACTGCCGAGCGAGTTCGCGCGGGTGCGTGGCGGCGCGCCAGTTCCAGAGTTTCTTGCGGAAGTTGAGGTCGCAGGACACGGCGAGCCCGCGCGATTTCGCCCGCTCAGCCAGCGTCAGACAGGCGCGAAACGCCGGCTCGCTGATCGCCGGTGTGATGCCCGTCACGTGGATCCATTCGACGCCTTCGAGGCACCGATCGAAGTCGTATTCCTCGGGAAGGGCACGGCTGACCGCGCTCCCCTCGCGGTCGTAAATCACGGTCGAACCCCGCTGATTGGCGCCGACCTCCACGAAGTAGAGCCCGAGCCTGCCCTCGCGGCGCACGACCCGGTTCGTATCCACGCCCAATCCGCGGAGCGTCGCTTCGAGGCTGTCCGCGATCGGATGGTTCGGCAGGGCCGTCACAAACCGGGTCGCGTGTCCCCACAAGGCGAGCGCCGCGCAGACGTTGGCCTCGCCGCCGCCCCATGTGACCTCGACGCTTCCCGGCAACGCTTGCCGCCACCGCCGACGTTCCGGCGGCGCCAGCCTCGCCATGATCTCACCGAACCCCAGGATCATCCCACCACCTCGAACCGAAACGCCGACTCATTGCGAGCTCCGCGCCTCGTAGGGTAGCAGACTGCCCGTGATGGTCCAGCCCGTTTCGTGCGTCTCCGTGAACATGCCGGCGGGGCCAAGGTAGCGTCGAACCTGTTCGAACTCGGGCAGCTTCGAACCGTCGACCGCCGGTTTGCGCCGATCGGCTCCCGATTCGGACTTCGAAAGGCGCAGGAGCCGACCGAGCAGGGACTCGGATTCGCCCATGCGACCGGACCGAACGAGTTCATAGGTCGCGTGGTACGTCTCGTCCGATCGGCTGAACAACCGCGAGCATTCGTTGCCCGCGCCGAGTTGTTCGAGCGCGTCGTTGACTCGGATGTAGTCACTCATGCCCGCAAGTCGCGATTGGGCCGGCCCGGCGACGACCTCCTTGAGATAGTCCGCGTGCGACGAGATCAGCAGCTTGCCGTCCACGACCGCGACGGCCGAATTGGGCAATGCCGGGGGCTGTTCCTTGGTCTCTTCCTCTTTCGGAGCGCCGAACCCGAGCCCGGGCGATTGGAACTCGACCGTCAGAACAAGATCCTCCTCGTCGATCTCGTTGACGATTTCCCAAACGGCGACACCCCGCACTTCCTCGCGACGCGCCGTCGGATCGGCCTGCAAGGCCTTCGCCACCGTGCCCGCGACGATCTCGGGATCGGTGAGTTCGATCGCGACAAGGAACCGTTCGCTCCGAGGCGTGATCGGATGCGTGCAGTCGCTGACAAATGTCACGCGACCGCCGAGATGCCCGATGACGTCGCGTCGCACATTGACGCGCGGACCATTCGGATCATTTTCCAGGTTGTCCAGAAATTCCTCGAAGAAGGGCTCGCCCGCGAGTTCATCGACGAGCGAATGGACGGATTCGAAGGCGTTCCTCATGTTCCATCGGAACGAGATGTAGTTCGCCACATTGGCGGGAACCCACGGTTCGGGCTCGAGCGCGGCGCCGTTGGGGAAGTCGAGCATGCGGGCGGCAAGCCGCTTTTCGCCCGGAGCATAGACCATCGTCCGATGCAGGATCTCGTGACCCTCGACATGGAACGCAACCTGACCACCGGCCGCCCGAACGGCTTCGAACCCCTGGTTCCGGAGCGACTTGAGCAGGTCGGTGCCCCGTTTGCGTTCGATGCCGGCCGAGGCGCGGAGGATGCGCGCGGTCCCGAACGGTTCGACAAACCACCGGACGTGCGGCGCGATCCGGCCATCCTGAAGCATGGTGCCATTCGCAATGGCCTTGTAGGCATCCGTTCCGGCCAGCGAGGGTCGCGACGCGTCGAGCATCCGTTCGACAACGCCTTGGAACGCGACGGGATGATCGGCCGCGATCAGCCGCCCGTGATGCATCGCGTAGAACGCCTGATAGCCTTCCTTCGGTCCGTCGGACGGAACGTCATACCGCACGGCCCTCACCCCGGCGACGACATGATCGTGCCGGGCCGCTCGGCGCGCCGCGAACGCGCGATCCACTTTGCCGAGGACTTGTTGGATGGCCGGTCCCTCGCGAACCTCCAGGATCAGGATCACCGCGCGGGTGTCCTCGCCCGCCGGTTCCATCGCCGCGAGACAGACCTCTCCGACCGCCAGCCCTTGAAGCGATTCCCAATCGAGGGCGAGCCGCGTGCGCGTGTCGGTCAGATTGTCCCGCACCTGATGGGCCACATCGTCGAGGAATGCCTTCATCGCCGGATCCTGGAAAAGCCGACCCAACTGGGTCGCATTCCATGCCCGGAGCAATTCGGGAAATTCCTCCGCCGAGACGCAGGCCTTCGTCGTCTCCGGAAGATAGCTCGCCGCGTCCCGCGCGCCGACAACCGGCGCGACGACGGCAAGCCCAATCAGGGAAACGGCTATGCGGGCAACCGGCAACCAACGGATCGTTGCCGAACGGACCACAGGCGGGCAAGGAATTCGGGACACGCGGGCTCTCCTGGACAGGGCGAGGAGCGAATTCGGCGCGTTGGGGCGGACGCGGAGGATACGAAGACGGTTCCGGAAACGATCGACGGCGCGGCGTGCGGGGACACGGTCGGATACCTTAGTCTATCGGCGAGGAACGCGTCGGTCCGTTCCACGAAAACGCGGCCAGCGCATTACCGGCGCATTTGGAAGGAACCCCTTCGCGGCCTTGCCCAGCGCGCCGGGCCGGACCGGCGAAGGGGGGCAAACAGGGCGGACCTTTCCGCGCGAACCGGGAGACGGGGCTTGGCGGCGCACGCACGGCAAGCGGATAATCGACCACCATGCGTCCCTATCATCTCGAAAACCTGAGCCACGATCCGATCCACGGCTATATCCCGTTCACATCGGACGCATCCGCCGAGGGAGGCGATGGAGCCGAACGGTCCTTGATCGACGACCCATGGATCCAGAGGCTCCGGCACATCCACCAACTTCAATCGGCGTGGTGGGTCTTTCCGTCGGCCGAGCACACGCGATTCCCGCACGTCGTTGGCGCGATGCATCTGGGCAGCCGAGCCGCCGACGCGCTGTACGCGAGTTTGCGCGAGGTTTGCGGCGATTGCCCGAGTCGCGGATACGTCGAGTGCCTCTTGCGGATCGCCGGCCTGCTCCACGATGTCGGGCACGGGCCGTTTGGACATTTCTTCGACGAGCATTTCCTGCGTCGGTTCGGCGAAACGCACGAGACGATCGGCGCGAGGATCGTGCGGGAACGACTCGCTCCCTCGATCGCCCGGATCCGGCGCTGCCCCAATAGCGAGCTCGAACCCGGCGAACGCCTCGATCCCGAGCACGTGGCATGGTTGATCGTCCGGCCCCGAAGCGGCGATGAGGATCGGCCGGTTTGGCTTCGGTTCCTGCGGGGCCTTCTGAGCGGGATCTATACGATCGACAATCTGGATTTCGTGCTGCGCGACGCGTACATGTCGGGCTACAGCCAGCGCGCGTTCGACCTCGATCGCCTGCTCCACTACAGTTTCTTCAGTTCACGGGGCCTCACGATCCACGATCGGGGCATGGACGCGTTGATTCGTTTCATGGGCGTGCGCGCCGAGTTGTTTCGGGCGATCTATTTCCATCGCACGGTGCGGGCGATCGACCTGGCTCTTTCCGACCTGTTTCGCGAGTCGGCGCACCGGTTGTTTCCGGGGAATCCGGCCGACCATCTCGATGCGTATCTGGAATTCACCGAGTCCTCGCTCTTGGTCGACGTCCGCCGCTGGAGGCGGAGCGGGGATCCCGAGTTGTTCTCGCTCGGGCAACGCTGGAGTGCGCTGCTGGACCGACGTTGTCCATGGAAGCTGGTCTGTCAGCGGCATCTGGTCTTCAGCGAGGATGACGCGGAGAAGAGCAGCATCTTCAGCGATTCGGACATGGTGGCCCAGTTGATCCGCCGGCAATTGCCGCGTGAAACGGCCGATGCGCCGCTGCGGGTCGACATCGCGCGTCACATCTTCCGGCCGCATACGGCGGGTCCGTCGGCCGGTCAGAACTTCATGTACGACTCGGCCGCCGGAGCCATCCGCCCGCTCATCGCGAACCAGCTCTTCCGCCGATTGCCGGTCAGTTACCGGATCTGTCGCGTCTACGGCGAATCGACGGAGCTCGGAGCGGCGGTCGCCGCCGCGCTCGACGGACTGCTCGGCGGCACCCCCGACGATCCCACCAACATGTGAGGCGGGCGGGCGCGATCACCTCACGACCGCACCTTGGCCCAGAACGGATGCCGGCGATCGCAGCGGACGCGCGCGTCTTCGAGCAGGACGGCCGCGCTCGGAGCGATCGGGTCCTTGACCGTCCGATGGTTGATGTCGACCCGGACCGGTTGCTCGAAATCCACCAATCCCGGCGCAAGCCACACGGTCGTGATGTCGGCCGGGGAATCGACGGTGACCCGGTTGTTGGGCAACGCGCGCGCCTCGAATGTCGCCGGGCGAGCTCGGCTATCGGGCCAATTCACGGGAGTCACCATGCTGCGCTCCGGCAGATTGTCCGCCTCGATCCACCAGAAGAAACGATCCCACGGCCGCATGCTCACCGCCATGATCTCCTTCGGAAGGAACTCGCGGCGCCGCGACGCGACGGTCATCCATGCGATGATCTCTTGGATCTCATCGATGAAATGATCCGGACCCCGCCCGCGATACTCGACGACCGTGACGTCGAATCCGCCCCGGGACCTCGTGAGATAGCGATCGAGGTCGGTCGCGTTGTCGACCATGCGGCTGCCGTCGAGTTCGCCAAAGACGAAATAGAGCGGCACGCGATCGGCGTTTTCCCAATAGCGCGTCACATACTTGCCCGCCGACGCGACGATCGGGATCGCGCCGGCCCAGAGATCGGGATGCGCCAGCGCGATATCCCACGCGGCGTTCCCGCCCGTACCATGGCCCGTCAGGAAAACGGAGTCGGTATCGATCGAGAATCGGCGGCACGCGTCGCGGAGCGAGCCGAGCACGGCGGCGTGTTCCCGCAACGAGTATTCGTATTCCGTCTGGCTCTTCCGCGTCCATTCGGGCGCGATCACCACGAACCCCCGGCGCGATGCGTGGCCCAGTCGCATCTCGAGCTTCGGATTGTAGGACCCCGCCCACCACTCGATCTGCCGGTCGGGCCGCGAACCGAGTCCATGCAGCGTGACGATGCACGGGTACCGGTGATAGGGGTTGTATTCGGGCGGCAATTGGATCCGGTAACGAAACGTCTCGTCCCCGGTCAAACCGGGACACGCCAGTTCGTACATTCCCGGAATGCCCTCGATCGGCGCGGGCAGATCGCCCGGAACGGCCTTCATATTGGCGAGGATCGGCGCCAGGTACCGGGGCACGCCACCTTCGAGTTTGCCGAGTTGTTCGAGGATGTCGTCCCGTTCGGCCTGGTCGCGGCTGTCGAGGTATTTTTGGACCAGGTCCCGCGCGTCGCGGAACGTCGAGCTGACGGCGAGATTCTCGATGCCGCCGCCGCTTCCCAAATACCAGCCGCTCACCGCGAGCGAAACCAATTGCTCGGGCGGCGTCGCGGGATCGGTGGAAAGCCGAAGATAGTCGGCCATCCGGTTGAGCGTGTGAAAATCGAGTTCGGCGCGGATCTCCGCGATCGCGGGAGCGACGGCCGCTCTCACCGTCCCGTCCTTGATCGCCGCCGCGTGCGATTCAAGACGGGTCGGCAGTTCCTCGCGTTGCCGGGTCTTGGTCTCATACGAAGCCATGAGATCGCGGACGGTCAGCAGCGTCTCTCCCGCCACGCCGTCGGTCGGAAACGCGTTCAGCAGGGCCAGCGCCGTGACGAACTGCCCCGCCTCGCCCCTCAGTTCGATTTCCCGGATGCGGCGGTTGGCCCCGAGCTGATTCAAGGCGGCCACCTGCCGTTCGAGCTCCTTCAATTCCGGAAAGTCGGCAAGCAGCCGCTGCAATTCGTCGCGCGCGTCGCCGTACCGTTCGGACTGGATATACAACCGCACGATCTTGAGGCGGTCGTCGGGATTCCGCGCGTCGACGTGCTTGAGGAGGATTCGACTGAGAATGTCGCGGGGAAGCGTGCTCGTCCTCACGCGCATGTCGCTCACGTAGCCGTTCGCCGTGTTCAGGCCCTCGATCCGCGTGCAGAGAGGGCTGATCAGGGTGATTCCCTGGATCAGGTCGATCTGGCCCGACCTTCCGCCGCTCAAGGAGAGCACACGCCGCCCCCAATCGTCGAACGGTGTCGCGCCGACGATATCCCCCATGATGCCGAGCCTCCTGCCCTGCTCCATTACCCGCTGTTCGAGCCGGATTTTCTCCACTGCGGTCGTTTCGGACGGCGCGATCGATGCGATCATGCGTTGGGGAACATAGACGCGGCGCAGTTCGTCGTCGATCATGACGATCTGCTTCACGGCGACCGCGCCCGCACCGGGCATCGGCTTGAGCGGGTTCTCGGCGATGCCCGCCATTTCGACGACGGCTCCTTCGAGTCGGAGCCCGTTGCGCAGTGTCACGATCTCGGCCCGCGACGGGGCAACGATCGCGAGCCACGCGGTGACGGCGGAGCCGATCGCCCGAATCGGTAATCGCGGGGTGATTCCGCTTCCGACGCGCCGACTAGTACTCGCGGTCGGTGACGAGGCCCGGTTGCGGCACCGCGTAGTTCCCGTCGGCGTCGGCCCGCACGGGCGCCGGGGAATCCATCGTGAACGTGTCAACGCCCGGAGCGTATTCCTGATCGTCGTCGAACATCTCGTCATACGTGATCTCGATACCCGTATGCGCGGCTCTGCGTCCTAAGGAGCTGACCAGGCTCGCCTTCACACCATGGTCCACCTCATTATACGGCCGGTCGGCTCGGATCGCGTCAACCAAATCGTTCCATTCGTTCTGATAGGGATTGTTCTCGTCGGGTCCGACCTTGGATTCCCAGGTCGTTTTCGAACGGTCCGGCAGCAGTCCGGGATAGACGCTCGACGGCGGTCCGCAATCCCCGGCCTTCGAGACGATGGCCATCCCTTTCGTGCCCAGCGCGTAGCTCGAATAGATCGTCTCGGCTCCCGCGACGCACCGTCCGTCCGCGACGAGCTTGGATCCGTCGGCGAACGTGTATTCCACGGAATAGACGTCGAAGTTCTGATCGACGAGCCGATTCCCCCGCGAGTTGGCGCGGTAGTGCCGCCCGCCGAGCGCTTGGGCCTTGACGGGCCAGGCGTTCTTCATCCAGCAACAATGATCGATGACGTGGATATAGAAATCGTTGAACGACCCGCCGCTCGCCCAGAGGAAGCTATGGAAGTTCCGGATCTGCCAAAGCAGTTCGCTCGGCGTGCCGGGCCATTTTTCCGAGAACGCGGAGCCGACGGGGCCCGTCATCCGATAGGCGAACATCGACACGATGTCGCCGATGGCCCCTTCCTGGATTCTCTCGTGCAGTTGCTGGAGGTGGCGGCTGTGCCGGGACATCAGTCCGACGCCGACCTTCAGGTTCTTCGCGGTCGCCTGTTCGCCGATCCGCAATATCCGCCGGGAAGTGGGAGCGTCCGCGGTGAGCGGCTTTTCCATGAACACGTGCATGCCCTTCTCCACCGCGTACTGGAAGTGCGCCCATCGGAACGCGAGCGGCGTGGCGAAAATCGCGATTCCGCCCGGCTTCATGCTGTCGATCGCCGCGCGATACCCGTCGAACCCGATGAACTGCCGCTCGGGTGGGACGTCGACCTGTTTGTCGAACCGGTTTTTCAGGTTCTGGTAGCTTCCGTTGAGCCGGTCCTGGAACACGTCGGCCATCGCGACAAGCTGGATCGGCCCCTGTTTGACCGAGAGCGCGTCGGACGCCGCGCCGGTCCCGCGTCCTCCACATCCGATCAATGCGACCTGCAACGTGTCATCCGACGCCGCATGCACGCGCGGCGCGGCCAAGCCGGCGAGGGTCGTCGCGGCGGCGACGCGGCCCGACGTCTTGAGGAACTCGCGGCGCGAGGAGCTTTCATTTCCGGATTTCACTGTCACGGCAATTCTCCCAAGGAGCTGGATGGAGCGGTTGGGGGGGATCCTGTCTTCGTTGTCACGGTCGCCGTCGGGGCGCCGTTGAGCCGGCGCGGCGAGGCACCGCGGCCGCGCGCTCCCCAACGCATCCCCACGCTCGGCGATTGTGGCCGCCGCGCGGCCGCATTGCAATCCCCGGCGGCGCCTCGCGCGAAGCCGGCGCGTCGGCCGCCGCGACGGATCGGGCGTTCCGTTCGTCGAGCCGGGTCGCGACGGCGATTGACAGATCGCGGACCGACTCGCAGAATGGCCGCACCGATCTCCCTTCGGAGTCCACCTTCGCCGTGAAACCCCAACGCATCGTCGCGTCGCTCCTGGCCATCCTCGCGGTCGGCGCCGCCGCGTTCTTCACCGTAACCGCCTTCGCCATGCTTCTTGGATCGCTCGGCGACGAACGCGTCGCGCGCGTCCTGCACTGGGTCGGAGGCGGAATCGCCATCGTATTGCTCGTCGATCTCATCCTGCTCGTCGTCGCCGTCGGCATCCGATCGTTGACCGATGGTCCCGAGGAGTAGACGGCGCTCGGGCCCCCGGAACGATCAGCGGAACGTCACTTGGATCGTGGTGTCCGACCGGATTTCGAGTTCCCGCCACTGGAACGCGCTCGAACCGATCAACTCATTCGCGCGATCGACATAGCGTCCGAGTTCGGCGAGCATGGTGCGATCGAGCGGTTCCGCCGAGTTCCGCCGGATGTTCCCGGAAAGGGAAAGCACGTAGTAATGTCCCGCGCGGCGAACCCTCAGATGGTAGTGTCCGTCGTCGCCAGCGCGGGAAAGGTCGGCTCCCATCGCCCTCAGCAACGTGCCGCTCCGCTTCCGCGTTTCCAAGTCCTCTTCGTTGGGCCGCAAGCCGGCGACCGGAACGCGCGAACCCGCATCCGGCCGTTCGTCGCGCGGGAAGATCAATACGACGGCGCCCGCATCGGGCCGAGCAGGTCCGTCCTCGCCGGCCCGCATGACCTTGCCGTCGAGAAAACAGGGTTGAACGGCGGCTCCCTTTCCGGATCCCTGTCCAACACCGGTCATCCATCCGAAAACAAAACCGGCGATCGCCGTCAACGCCAGAAGAACACCCTGCATGAGGATGACTGAACGCGATACGGCGATCCGCTCGGCGGCTTGCGACGTCGGCGCCGCCGTTTCGCGGGGTTCGAGCAACGGCGGTGGTTCGAGCCACTCGAAACGAGGCGAATCGACACCGGTCGATGGGCCGTTTTCGGGGACCGGCGGAGGCATGGAACCGGAAACGGCCGCATCGCGGTCGCCGACCGGCGCGGGCTCGGCGGAATTCGGTCCGGAAACCGAAGGAGGAACGGCGATCGTGCCGCGGCAATGCGGACATGCGACGTCGCGGCCCGCGAATCGCGAGCTGACCTTGACTTGCCTCTGACAGCGACCGCACGTCACGTGGACCAGCATGATACGTCCGGCATCGAAGGGGGGCACGATCACGCGAACCAGAAGTCGCGCGTGTCGGAATGGACGACATTGCAGAGCCCGTCGGGGCCTCGCACAAGGCTCTTGCCTCGAACGGGCGCCCCGAGATGCTCCAAGACCTCGTCGACGTCGGACGCGTACGTGATGCGGTACGGCGCGTCGGCGTCGCCTTCGCCGGTGGCGAGGATCCCGAGCAAACAGGTCTCGTGGAGGAACCGATCGACGCGGGCCCCTTCGTCGTCGCCCGATTCGAGCGCCGTCAGGCCGGCGAGCCGATAGAAGCGCGGCGACAGCTTCCAATGGGGCAAGAGTCGGGGAAGTTCCGATCGAACACGGTCGTACGCGCCGCTGCGGAAGTCGATTTCCACCAAGGCGATCTGTTCGGGAACGGGCGCCCGGCGATAGCCGAGAACGCGGCGCCGCACGCGAAGGTAGTTCTCCGCCGACGGATCGGCGAAGAACGACTCGAGTTCATCGCGCATCATGGTTCCCGTTCCCCGCGCCTCGGACCGCATGTCGATCGCATGCGAAGGCGGAATGCCCGCGGACGCCGCTCCGCGCCGCGCCCGTTCCGCGCGATACGTCGATCGCCACGCTCTGTTTCCCCAGCGTAGTCGAACCGCACGTCGCATGGCAAGCGAAAAGAAAGGAGGGAGGCTGAAGGACGAAGCCTGAGGGATGAAGTGCGGCGAGGCTATTCGTCCGTGACGCAACCTTCGGATGCGGAGCGAACGAGGCGAATGTACTTGGCAAGCGCGCCGCGCCGCGCCTTGAGCGGAGGCGGGGTCCACGCGGCGCGGCGCGCGTCGAGTTCGTTGGAGTCGACACGCAAGTCGATGCGGTTCGATTCGGCGTCGAGCGAGATGCGGTCGCCGTCGCGCACGAGCGCCACCGGACCGCCTTCCTGCGCCTCGGGCGTCACATGGCCGACGATGAAGCCGTGCGAACCGCCCGAGAAGCGGCCGTCGGTCAACAAGGCGACATCGGCGCCAAGTCCCGCGCCGATGATGGCCGACGTCGGAGTGAGCATCTCGGGCATGCCGGGCCCGCCCTTGGGACCCTCGTAACGGATGATCACGACATCGCCGCGTCGGATGCGGGATTGTTCGAGGGCGGCGAGCATCGCCTCTTCGGAATCGAAGACGCGGGCCGGCCCTTCGAACCGAAGGCCTTCCTTTCCCGTGATTTTCGCGACCGCGCCCTCGGGCGCGAGACTGCCTTTCAGGATGCGGATATGGCCGGTCGGCTTCAGCGGTTTGTCGACCGGCCGCACGATCGTCTGGTTCGCGGCGAGGCCCGGAACGTCCCGGAGATTCTCGGCGACCGTCTTTCCGGTCACCGTGACGCAATCGCCGTGGATCAAGCCCTTTTCGAGCAGGTATTTCATGACGGCCGGTGTTCCGCCCACGCCGTGCAGGTCCTCTTGCACATGCGCGCCGCTTGGTTTGAGATCGGCCAGATAGGGCGTCTTGTCGCTGATCGCCTGGAAGTCGTCGATGGTGAGCGGCACGTCGACGCTCCGCGCCATCGCCAACAGGTGCAGCACGGCATTGGTCGATCCGCCGACCGCCATGACAAGGACGATCGCGTTTTCGAACGCGCGCCGCGTCATGATGTCGCGGGGCCTGAGGTCCTTTTCGAGCAGAACGCGGATCGCGTCACCCGCGCGAAGGCATTCCTCGAACTTCGCCGGATCGACGGCGGGCGTCGACGAACTGTACGGCAGACTCATGCCCATCGCCTCGATGGCCGTCGCCATCGTATTGGCCGTGTACATGCCTCCGCAGGCGCCCGCGCCCGGGCATGATTCCCTCACGATGTCGTGCCGCTTCGATTCGTCGATCGTGCCGGCAAGGTACTGTCCGTAGCATTGGAACGCGGAGACGATATCGAGTTTCTCGCCGTCGTGAAAACCGGCCTTGATCGTGCCGCCGTAGACCATCAGGGCCGGCCGGTTCAGCCGCCCCATCGCGATCAGGCAACCCGGCATGTTCTTGTCGCATCCGGGGAGCGCGATGAGCGCGTCGTACCAGTGCGCCCCCATGACCGTCTCGATCGAGTCGGCGATCAGATCGCGGGACTGAAGCGAATAACTCATGCCCTCCGTCCCCATCGAGATGCCGTCGCTCACGCCGATCGTGTTGAACCGCATGCCGACGAGTCCGGCTTGGATGACGCCTTCCTTGACTTTGGCGGCGAGGTCGTTCAGATGCATGTTGCACGTGTTGCCCTCGTACCACATGCTCGCGATACCGACCTGCCCCTTGCTCATGTCGGCGTCGGTCAAACCGGTACCGTAGAGCATGGCCTGCGACGCGCCCTGGCTCTTGACCTGCGTGATCCTGCGGCTGTGGCGATTGAGCGGTTCGGGCATGGCATGCGTCCCCAGGGTCCTGATCGATCGAGCCGTCGGCCGAACGGGCCCTCACGGCAAGGACGGGCATTGTAAGTCGACCCTCGAGCAGCGACCATGGGGGCCTCTTTGGAACCTCGGGATCAGGAGCCTTCGATGACGCACGGGGACGACGCGCCCACGACCTTTCGCCCGATCGCCTTTGTCTATTTCGACCTCGGAAAAGTCCTGCTCGACTTCAGCCACGAACGGTCCTGCGAACGGATGGCCGCGCTGACGGGCCTTTCGGCGAGCCGAGTGCGCGGCGTCGTCTACAATACGCCCCTCGAACACGCGTACGAACGGGGCGACATCACGAGCCGCGAATTCCACGAACGGTTTTGCGAGGCGACGGGGACCCGACCCGGCTACGAAGCGCTGCGCGAGGCGTGCGCCGACATGTTCTCGGTTATCCACGAAACGCACGGAATTGTCGCCCGATTGCACGACCGAGGACACCGTTTGGGGATTCTCTCGAACACGTGCGAGGCGCATTGGGCGCGCTGCGTGGCCGACTACCCTCTTCTCACCGAACGGTTCCTCATCCACGCGCTCAGCTACGAACTCCGGAGCACGAAGCCCGAACCGGACATCTACCGCGCGGCCGCCGCCATGGCGGGCGCGGCGCCTCGCGAGATCTTCTTCACCGACGATCGCGCGGACAACGTCGCGGGGGCGCTTGAAGCCGGGTTCGACGCCGTGCGGTTCGAATCGCCGAGCGGGCTCGAGCGGGAACTGCGTGCCCGCGGCCTGCTCGATGCGGGCGATTCCCGTTGAGTCGGATCGGTCGGATGCGCGATGCGAGGAATCGCGCCGCGAACGCCTACGCGCGCGGCTCATATCCGTGCGTCTCGCGGATGAAATGCGTCGCGGTCAGCGACACGACCGACAGGCAGGAGAGGATCGCGAAGATCGTCGCGTAGGCCGCGGGGGGGTATTCGACGGCGCGGTCCGAGATCCGCGCGGCACTCGAGAATCCGTCGAGGACCAGGCCGATCACCTGCGTCAACAGGGCCACTCCGATGTACGCCATTCCATTGAAAACGGCGATCGCCGCTCCCACCACCTCGCGGCCGTGCAGTTCCTTCATCAGGGCGTTGCCCGCCGGCGCCGACGCGGTGGACGTGGCGAGCATCGCGTAACAGAACAGGAACCAGACTCCCCGCGCCCGCATCAGTACGCCCGCGAGCAGCAGGCTCGACGCGATCAGAATCAACGAACTCGCGACGTACAGGTGCGGTTTTCGGCGGTGGCGCGTCAAACGGAGAAGGGGCCCCGCCGACAGCATCATCGACGCGCTGATCCCCATCATGATCGTGGTGAACAGGGCGCCCGACGCCGAACTCAATCCGACATGATCCTGAAGGAACTTCTTGCCGATACCCGCCTGCATCACGAAATACGCCGGATAGTTGATCAACCCGACCAGAAAAAGCGGACGGCTCGGCCCATGGACAAACACGCGCCAAAGAGGCTTCCAGGACAACCGGACCGGCGACCCCGATTTCGGACCAATCCGGCTCAGCACGATGAAGGCGACAACCCAAACGACGGCGAGCGCGATCGCCGCGCCCCGCAGAGCCCATCGCCACCCCGTCAGCGCGACGACCCGCTCGAACGGCAACATGGCCGCGATGCCGCCCGCGTAGCCGAATCCCAATACCGTCCCCAGCACGGTCGGAAACCGGATCGGGCCGAACAGCACGTCGATTTCCTTGACGATCGACAGGTACAGGAAACTCGCGCCGAATCCCGTCAACGCGCGGCTTGCGTAGCATGCGACCACCGAATCGGATTGCGGGAACCAAGCCGCGCCGATGGTCATGACGAGCGCGCCGGACAGCAGCGTTCGGACACCGCCGAACCTGTCGGCGCAAACGCCGGCCACGAACTGCATCGGCGCGTAGACGTAGAAGAACGCCGAGCTCAGTCCGGTCACCTGGGCGGCGGTGAGCGCCAGGTCGATTTGCAGTTCGTTGAAAATGGTGCCGGGCACCGACGCGCGCAGGAAGAAGGAAAAAAAGTAGAGCGAGACCATCGCGCCGAGCGCCAAGCGCGCGGTGCGCGCGGGAGGCGCGTGCGGCGACAATACGGGAACCACGGGAGACATCGAGCCGACGATCGGAACACGGGACCAGGTGCGCGTCGAGAGGACGCCGATTGTAGCCGCGTTCGGCCGTACTGTCTTCCCGGCTTCCGGCCCACTCGGACGACCGGCCCGACCGTGCTACACTGCGCGCCAGTCCCATGCAACGGACCTTCGCGTTCGCCGAACCGGGCGGCGTCGGCCGAACGCCGACGCGGTGCCCAAAACCGCAGGACCGGGAACGGCGCGCGATTTGCTCCGTTTGGATTCCGTGTGGATTCTCTCGGGAACGCGGCCGAATCCCAAGTGAGGAAGCATGTTCGAGATTGTCGAGTCGCGCCCGCTCGGTCCCGACGTGAAGCGGATCGTCGTGCGAGCTCCGCGCGTCGCGCGGAAGCAGTTGCCGGGTCAGTTCGTGATCGTCCGAGTCCACGATCGGGGCGAACGCATTCCGTTGACGATCTGCGACAGCGACGGGGGCGCGGGCACCATCACGCTGATCGTGCAGGGTATCGGCAAGACGACCCGCCTGATCAACGCGCTCGAAGCCGGCCAGGGCCTGCTCGATGTCGTCGGCCCGCTCGGGAATCCATCCGAGATCCGCGTCCACGGGCGCGTCGTCGTCGTTGCGGGGGGCGTCGGGGTGGCGATCGCCCTGCCGACGGCCCGAGCGCTGAAAGATGCGGGAAACCACGTCGACGCGATCCTCGGCGCGCGCGCCAAGGACCTTGTGATTCTCGAAGCCGAGCTGCGGGCGGCGAGCCACACGTGCATCGTGACGACGGACGACGGAAGTCATGGCCGGCGTGGTTTGGTTGTCGACCCGCTCCGCGAGTTCCTGAGAACCGGCCCCCCCATGGATCTCGTGTTGGCGATCGGACCGATCCCCATGATGCGGAGCGTGGCGGAGGCGACGCGCGAAGCGGCGATTCCCACCGTCGTCAGCCTGAATTCGATCATGGTCGACGGCACGGGCATGTGCGGCGGTTGCCGCGTGGTCGTCGGCGACCAGGCGCGGTTCGCGTGCGTGGACGGTCCCGAATTCGACGCGCATCAAGTCGACTTCGGCGTGCTCGCGCAGCGCAACGCGATGTACCGCGACGCCGAACGCGTCGCGCTCGAACGATTCCGGGAACATCCCGAGCGGGACCTCGAACGCGTGCCTCGTCCGCTCGACTCCGAACCCTGTCGGCTCGCCCAACGGCACCCCGAATGGAACCTCGCGGCGGGCGATCGGACGAGCGCCGAGTCTTCCCACCCTGACGCAATCCTTCGAGACCCCACGACGTGACGAACCCGCTCAAGCCCAAGGAACGCGCCAAGATCCCCCGGCAAGAGATGCCGGCCGAATCGGCCGACCTGCGTCGATCGGGTTTTTGCGAAGTGAATCTTGGTCTTACGCCCCTTCAGGCGCACACGGAGGCGTCGCGCTGCATCGAATGCGCGCATCCCAAGTGCGTCGAGGGTTGCCCCGTGGGCGTCAAGGTGCGTGAGTTCGCGCAACTCGTCCAGGAAGGCGATTTCGCGGCGGCGGCGGCGAAGATCCGCGAGGACAACGTGTTGCCGGCGGTCACCGGTCGCGTCTGCCCCCAGGAACACCAATGCGAAGGGGCCTGCATCCTCGGCAAGAAACTCGCGCCGCTCGGGATTGGATATCTCGAACGGTTTGTCGCCGACTACGAACGGAACGCCGGCCACGTATCGCTTCCCGCGCGGGCGCCCGCGACGGGTAAACGGGTCGCCGTCGTGGGCAGCGGACCCGCCGGACTCAGCGCCGCCGGCGATCTCACGCTCAAGGGGCACGATGTCACCGTCTTCGAAGCCCTTCATGAACCGGGCGGGGTCCTGATGTACGGGATCCCCGAATTCCGTTTGCCGAAGGAGATCGTGCGGAGCGAGATCGACAATCTGCGGCGCATGGGGATCGTCTTCGAAACCAACATCGTGATCGGCAAGACGATCACGATCGACGAACTGCTCGGCGAAGAGGCGTTCGACGCGGTCTTCGTCGCGACGGGCGCGGGGCTTCCGAAATTCCTCGGGGTTCCCGGCGAGCATCTCGTCGGCGTCTATTCCGCGAACGAATTCCTGACGCGCGTGAACCTGATGAACGCGGCGCGGTTTCCCGAATTCGACGAGCCGGTCTACGCGTGCCGGGATCGAATCGCCGCGGTGATCGGTGGCGGCAACACGGCCCTCGATTCCGTGCGCACCGCGCTGCGGCTCGGCGCGCGGCGCACGCTGGTGATCTATCGGCGAACCGAGAAGGAAATGCCGGCGCGGCTCGAGGAAGTCGGTCACGCGAAGGAGGAAGGCGTGGAATTCCTCACACTCGCGACGCCCATCGCGTTCCTCGGCGACGAAGCGGGCCGACTGCGCGCGGCGCGATGCCGACGCATGGGATTGGGCGACCCCGACGCGACCGGCCGCCGAAGCCCCGTGCCGATCGAAGGGAGCGAATTCGACGTTCCGATGGACGTCGCCATCATCGCGCTCGGAACCGGCGCGAATCCGCTCATCCAGCGGTCCACGCCGAACCTCGATACGGACCGTCGCGGATACATCGCGGCCGACCCCGAGACTCTGCGCACGTCGCGGCCCGGGGTCTTCGCGGGAGGCGATATTGTGACGGGGAGCGCCACCGTTATCCTCGCCATGGGGGCGGGACGCCGCGCCGCCGCGTCGATCGACGCGTTCCTGCGGAACGTTCCGTCGCGATCCGAGCAGGCCGTGGCCGCCGCGAACCCGGGGAGCTGAATGCCATGGACGTTGAACACGTGCGGTACGCACTCGAGGAACTTCGGTTCCTCGCCGAAGTGCCTTCCGAGGTCATCGCGCGGCTCGCCGACGCGGCAAGCCTGCAGCGCGCCGCGTCGGGGTCCGTCATCTTCCGCGAAGGGACCCGGAACGCGAACCTCTATCTGCTTCGCAAGGGCAAGGTCGCCCTCGACATGAAGGTCCCCGGGCGCGGTTCGGTCCGCATCCTGACGCTCGGTCCCGGCGAGATGATCGGCTGGTCCGCTCTCTTGGGCGAAGGCAAGATGACCGCCGGCGCCGTCGCGCTCGATGATTCCGAATTGGTCGTCATCGACTCGCACGGCCTTCTGCGGCTTTGCGAATCCGATCACCACTTCGGGTTTCAGATCATGAGGCGGATGGCCGCGGCGCTCGCCCAGCGACTCGTCGCCACACGCCTCCAACTCCTCGACCTCTTCGCGGACCTTCCCGCCGGCGCCGCGGCGCCGGTTCGTCTCGAACCAGGAGACGGGCCATGAACGGTCATTCGGGCGCGGACGCGGGCCAACGATTCCTGCACAAGGACCGCTTCCCCTGCCTGCTCGAACAACTCGAGGCGATGGGCTATTCGGTCATCGGCCCCACGCTCGATCAACATGCGATCGTCTACGACCGGATCCGTTCGGTGGACGATCTTCCGAGGGGATGGACCGACGAGCAGCAACCGGGTTCGTACCGCGTACGGCGTCGGACGGACGACGCGTGGTTCGGGTACGTTGTCGGCCCGCATTCGTGGAAGGGATATCTTTTTCCGACGCCAGTGGTCATCGCGCGCGCAGCGCGGGAAGGCGGCGACTGGGAGTTCAAGGAGGCGGACGACGCGCCGCCGAAGTTCGCCTTCCTGGGCGTGCGCGCGTGCGAAATCGCGGCGATCCGCGTACAGGACCGCGTGTTCCTCGCCGAATCGTACGTCGATCCGATCTATGAGGGCCGCAGGACGCGGGCCCTGATCGTCGCCGTGAATTGCGAGCAGGCCGCGTCCACCTGTTTTTGCCCGTCGATGGGGACGGGCCCACGCTGCACGAGCGGATTCGACCTGGCGCTGACGGAATTGTCCGACGGGTTCGTTGTCGAGGTCGGCACGGCGGAAGGAGCCGCCCTACTCGCGACGTTGGATTCGTCCGAGGCGTCGATTTCCCAATTGCGGGCCGCGCAGGCGGCGAGACGGTCGGCGTCCGAACAAATCGAACGATCGTTGGATACGCGCGGACTCCGCGACCTGCTCATGGACAATCTCGAACATCCCCGCTGGGACGAAACGGCGTCGCGCTGCCTGTCGTGCGCGAATTGCACCATGGTCTGCCCGACCTGTTTCTGCGGTTCGGTCGAGGAAGTGAGCGACCTTGCGGGGGGCCGGGTCGAGCGCCGCAGGCGGTGGGATTCGTGTTTCAACATCGACTTCAGCTATATGAACGGAGGTCATGTGCGCGATTCGATCCGGTCGCGTTACCGGCAGTGGCTCACGCACAAGCTCGCGTCCTGGAACGACCAGTTTGGGACATCGGGCTGCGTGGGTTGCGGCCGGTGCATCACGTGGTGCCCGTCCGGCATCGACCTCACCGAGGAAGTGCTCGCCATCCGCGGCGACGCGCCTGTTTCCGAGGGATCTTCGTAATGCGCGATGCATCTCGATCGGCCGCCGCCGCGGGGCTGCGTCCCTGGCGGACCCACACGGTCCGGGTCCGTGAAATCCTCGCCGAAGTCGAGGGGGTCGCGACGTATGACTTGGCGTTCCGCGACGAGTCGGCCGGGGCCGCGTACCGTTTCGCGCCGGGGCAATTCAACATGCTCTATCTTCCGGGCGCCGGGGAATGCGCCATATCGATCAGCGAGGACCGGGCGACCTCGGCCGGTTACCGCCACACGGTGCGCGTCGCGGGCAACGTCACCAAGACGCTCACCGGACTTCGCCCCGGCGACACGTTGGGCCTTCGAGGTCCGTTTGGAACGAGTTGGCCGATCACCGACTGCATCGGACGCGATGTGGTCCTGGTCGCGGGCGGGATCGGCCTCGCGCCCCTTCGACCGGCCATCGGATCGCTCATGCGAAACGCGCGCCAGTTCGGCCGCCGCCATCTGCTCTACGGCGCGCGGTCGCCGGAGAGCCTGCTTTATTGGCGACAATACGAGGAATGGTCGCAAGCCGGGATACGGGTGCATACGACGGTCGACCGTGCCGACTCGCGATGGACCGGCCATGTCGGCGTTGCGACCCTGCTGCTCGAGAGGCTCGACGCGATCGACGCGCGGAACGCCGTGCTGATGTGCTGCGGGCCGGAAGTGATGATGCGGTTCACGATCGCCGCGGCGCTGAACCGCGGGTTCGCGCCCGACCGAATCTGGGTATCGCTCGAACGCAACATGCAGTGCGGTGTCGGTCTTTGCGGGCATTGCCAGATGGGCGGCGAATTCGTATGCCGCGACGGGCCCGTGTTTCGCTACGATCGTGTGGCCCCCTTCCTGGATGTTGAAGCGTTTTGATTGGGGATCGAGGCCGTGATTTCATGGGAAGACGATCCAACATCGTCAACCCTACCCGGGTATTCAGGGCGTTTTCGTTACTTATCGAGTCGCGACCATGAAACCGAAGCTTGCCGTCTTCAAGTTCGCCTCGTGCGACGGATGCCAGTTGTCGCTGCTCGACGCCGAAGACCACCTGCTCGCCGTCGCCGGCGCTTTGGACATCGCGTTCTTCCCCGAGGCGACGAGCCGGATGCGGGCGGGACCTTACGACGTGGCTCTAGTCGAAGGATCGATCACGACGGCGCACGACGCCGAGCGAATCCGGGCGGTCCGCCGTGATGCGAAATGTCTCATTACGATCGGCGCGTGCGCGACGGCGGGCGGAATCCAATCGCTCAAGAACTGGGCCGATCACACGGACTTCATCCGCGCGGTGTACGCGACTCCCGAATACATCGCGACACTCGCGACATCCACGCCGATCGCCGACCATGTGCACGTCGACTTCGAATTGCGGGGATGCCCGATCAACCAGTACCAATTGATCGAAGTGATCCAGTCGCTCCTGGCGGGTCGACGGCCCCGCACGCCCTCGCACAGCGTGTGCATCGATTGCAAGCGTCGAGGCACGGTCTGCGTGCTTGTGGCGCGGGGCGAGCCGTGCCTCGGTCCGGTTACCCAAGCGGGCTGCGGCGCGATCTGCCCCGCATACGATCGCGGGTGCTACGCCTGCTTCGGGCCCGCCGCGCAGGCCAACCTCGCCGGCCTGACGGCCCGGCTCGCGTCCGACGGAATGCGGCCCGGCCGAATCGCGCAGAGCCTCCGGACATTCAATGGTTATGCGCCGGCCTTCCGCGAGGAGAGCGATCGGTTGGCCGATGGGCGGGACCGGGTCGACGAGGTGCGACGATGACCGAACGGACGATCCAGGTCGAAATCCTGACGCGTGTCGAGGGCGAGGGCGGTCTCCTGCTCAAGCTGCGCGGATCGGACGTCGAGCGGATCGAACTGCGCATCTACGAACCGCCCCGCTTCTTCGAGGCCCTTTTGCGCGGCAGGCCGCTCGAGGATGTTCCCGACATCACGGCCCGCATCTGCGGCATCTGTCCGGTCGCGTACCAGATGAGCAGCGTGCATGCCTTGGAACAGGCGCTCGGCGTCGCGGTTTCCCCCGAAGTGCGCCGCCTGCGCCGCCTGCTCTACTGCGGCGAGTGGATTGAAAGCCACGCGCTGCACGTCTATCTGCTGAACGCGCCGGACTTCCTCGGCTTCGACAGCGGACTGGACATGGCGAGCCGGTACCCCGAAGAAGTCAGCCGGGGACTGCGCATGAAGAAGCACGGCAACCAACTCATCGAGGCGCTTGGCGGCCGATCGATCCATCCGATCAACGTCGCGGTGGGCGGTTTTTATCGATCGCCGCGCCGGGACGAACTCGAACGGCTCATTCCCGATTTCCGGTGGTGCGTCGATGCGGCCATCGAAACGGTTCGATGGACCGCGTCGTTCGACTTCCCCGACTTCTCCCGCGACTACCAAATGGTCTCGCTCATTCATGACACCGAATATCCGATGAACGAAGGGGATGTCGGCGTTCTTGAAGCCGGGCCGGGGCCGGACGGCGGGCGCGGCGCGGAACGGATTCCGGTCGCCGAGTATGAGCGGCAATTTCGCGAGGACCACGTGGCGCATTCGACGGCCCTTCATTCCGTACGCGTCGGGACCGGACGCCCCTATCTGGTCGGTCCGCTCGCCCGTGTCCAATTGAATTGGGAGCATCTTTCGCCGACGGCCCGCGAACTGGCCCGCGAATTCGGATTCGACCGAACGTGCGGCAATCCGTTTCGGACCATCGTGGCTCGATCGATCGAGTTGGTCCACGCCTACGAGGAGGCTCTTGAGATCCTGGGATCGTACGAGCCGGCGCGCCCCGCCAGGAACACGTACGCGTACCGCGCGGGAGCGGGTTGCGCCGCGACCGAGGCGCCGCGAGGCCTGCTCTTTCACCGCTACACCGTTGATGAGGGAGGACGGGTGCGCGAAGCCCGGATCGTCCCGCCCACATCGCAGAACCAAGGACAAATCGAGGCCGATCTGCGGGCGTGGGTCCCCCACGTCGCAACGGCGGACGATGCGACGCTCGCCCGACAATGCGAGAACCTCGTGAGGTGTTACGACCCGTGCATCAGTTGCTCGACGCATTTCCTGAACGTCCGAGTGGAACGCGCATGACGGGGCTTCGCACGCTCGTCGTCGGCATCGGCAGTCCGCATGGCGACGATCGCGCGGGCTGGATCGTCGCCGACCGAGTCGCCCGAGCGGCCTCGGAGGCTCGGGTTGCCGTGCGCATCGCCCGATCGCCGATCGAAGCGGTCGATTGGCTCGACGGTGTTCGCCATCTCGTGTTGTGCGACGCATGCCGCGGATTGGGACCATACGGGACGACGCGTCGTTGGGAGTGGCCCATTCCCGTTGATGCGCGGATGGACTGGTCGGGTACGCACGATATGCCGCTACCCGCGGTGCTCGCGCTCGCCGAACGGCTTGGAAAACTCCCGAGTCGCGTCGTGATTTGGGCCGTTGAGGGAAGGCCGTCGGCTCAGCACTCGGACGACGCCCATCTTTCACCCGAACTGGTGCCGATCTTGGACGACCTGGCCATGCGGATCGTGCGGGATATCGAGGAGTCGGTCGAACGGCCGTGACGCGCATGCACGAGCAATCCTTGCTTCGCTCGGTACTCGAACATTCCGATGCCATTCGCCGAAAGCACCATGCCTCGCGCATCAAGGAGGTGCGTGTCGAGGTCGGCGCGCTCGCGGGCGTGGATCCCACGCTGCTTGCATCCGCTTTCCACCGTGTGGAATCGGGGGACTTCCCGATTCCCGAGTCGCTCGTGATCGACGAAGTTCCACTTACCGGCGTCTGCTCGGCGTGTGACGACGAGCATACGATGGAGGACTTCCGTCCCGACTGCCCGGCGTGTGGAGCCTGGCTGCGCTTCGTGCGAGGCGACGCGTTCCGCCTCATCAGCGTCACGCTTGTCGACGCGCGCAACGAGGGTCCGACGTTGTCTTCGGAAGGCCCCGTCGGGCGAGAGGAGTCAACGCGTGGCTGAGACGGTGAGGACGATTGTCGTGCGGCGCGACGTGCTCGCCGACGTGAACGCGGACGCCGCGGCCGAGCGGGTCCGCATGGCGAAGCGAGGCACGCTGGTCGTCCACCTCGTCTCGTCACCCGGATCCGGCAAGACGACGCTGCTCGAGGCCACCGCGCGCCGATTCGCGGGACGACGCCGCATCGCCGTACTGGTCGGCGACATCGAAACCGATCGGGACGCGCGGCGGCTCGGCCCGCTCGCGCCGACCGTGCAATTGACGACGGGCGGAGCCTGCCACCTCGAATTCCCGCTGGTTCGCCGCGGCATCGACGCGCTCGGCGACGGACCGCTCGAATACCTGTTCATCGAGAATGTCGGAAACCTCGTCTGCCCCGCGTCGCACGACTTGGGCGAACATCTTCGCGTTGTCTTGATCAGCGTGACGGAAGGGGACGACAAGCCGGGCAAGTACCCCAAGATGTTCCGAACCAGCCGACTCATGCTGGTTTCCAAGTGCGATCTCCTGCCGCACGTCCCCTTCTCGATGGACCGTGTCGCCGAAGATGCGCGACGCATCCAACCGGATCTCGACCTGATCGCGGTCGCCGCGCTCGATGGAACGGGGATGGAATCCTGGTGCGACTATCTCGAACGGGAACGGGACCGACTCGTCGGCGATTGATGTCGTTCCGCAATTCGGCCGGTTCGAATCGACTCCGACCCGCACGGCCTCCTGCTTCCCGCTTACGGAAGGCCCGAGGCGGTGATGGCCCGCTTCCATCGCCTGAAACAGGCTATTGGTGCCGGGCGCGGAGTCGCGATTGAAGTTCGGGCAGGAGGGCCTTCCTGAGTTCCGGATCCAAGAGGACAAGCTCGTCTAGGCTCGATGGGCGTTCACCGAGCAGCTGTTGCAGCATCTGGATCTTCCCGGCAAGAAGGCCTTCTTCACGACCTTCTTCACGACCTTCTTCACGACCTTCTTCACGACCCTCTTCACGACCCTCTTCACGGGCTGCGACCAGGCCACCCTCGTAGTCGCGCAGGAACTTCTGGCGAGCCTCATACCTTTGCCGATCCTCGGGCGATTGCGATATCATCTCCAAGACTCCCGCCGCTTCAAGGAAGGTTGGATCTCCAAGTCGAGCCGCCAATTCACGCGGTTCCAATTGATCGCCGCGCCGCAGGAAGTAGATCCACTTTTCGAGCGAACCCATCGCTGGAACACCATCATCCCATGAAGGATCATACTTCGGCAACTCCAGCATGTGAAAGACGAGGTCGTCCGTGAACACCAGACGCCGCTGGTCGCATACAAGCCGAAAACTCAGGTGGTACTCGCTCGCGCTCTTGAAGAGGATTCGGTCGAGAACGCAGATGCTGATTGCGGGGCGCAGCTTCACATAGGCGTCACCCTCCTGGAGCTGTTGAACGTAATTGAGGCAGTTGTAGTACGTAAGCCGCTTGACGAGGTCGCCGGGTAGCGTCGTTTGCATCTCGATGTTGAATCGCCCTCCCTTTTCGTCGACGGCCAATACATCGAGCACGATCTGCTTCTCATTGGGAAAGTCCTTCTCTCGATCGGGGTTCAGGATCGTCACCGACATGATTGGGGGATCGGCGTTCATGACGGCGTTTAGAAAGTGGATCGTAATCCGAGTGTGTTCGGGATTCCCGAAGATGCGTTTGAACGCGAAGTCAACTTTGGGATCTATCCGTGGACCCGTCATCTCCGTCTCCTTAGAGGCCGCGCGCCGATCGGCGAACGAAACAACCATTCGAAACTCAAGACGTTGCCCTCACCTTTCGCCGACGAGCGGTTTCCTTTCCAAGCCCTGTATCAACGATAGGCGAGGTCCGGCCCGCCGTCCAGGCTTGCATATGACACGCGATTGTCACTTCGCATGGAGATTCCGCCGCCGCTCCCCCTGGTCTCGTTCCGGCGCACTCCAGGAATTGTGTGGTGCCGCGTCGGCTCGCCCGCGATACAATGCGAACCGTATCACCCGCCGACCGACAATCGCGAGGAGAGCCGGTTCGCCGGAACGCGGCCATGACTTCACCGAGGAACGGCGATGCGATGCGACCCGGAACCGCGCTCCGCGTCGACCTGTCCGGGATGGTCCAAGGAATCGGCGTGCGCCCGGCGGTCGCAAGGCTCGCCGTTCGCCTGGCGCTCACCGGGTATGTCGGCAACACGCGGAACGGAGTCGAGATCCATGTCGAAGGCGACGCCACCGACCGGTTCGTCGCCGAATTGACGAGCAACCTGCCGGTCGAGGCGCGGATCACGGCATGGACGAGTCAAGCCGTCGTGCCGATGGGCTATTCCGAGTTCCGCGTCGGCTACCTGCCGCCCGAACGGGCGAACGGCGCCGTGGACGGCCGCGCCGCGCCGCTGTCGACGCGCGTTCCCGCGGACCTGCGCGCGTGCGACGAATGCCTGGGCGAAACGCGCGACGGACCGGGCCGCCGGAAGGGCTATGCGTTCACAAGCTGCACGGCATGCGGTCCCCGCTACACGATCCTGGACGCCATGCCCTACGAACGGGCTCGAACGTCCATGGCCCCTTTCACGCTTTGCGCGGACTGCCGGCGCGAATACGATTCACCCGACGATCGGCGGTTCCACGCGCAAACGAATGCCTGCCCGCGCTGCGGACCGCGGATCTGGCTCCACGAGGGAGACTGCCGTATCGTCGCATGGGCCCGCGATGCGATCGCGGCGGCCGCGTGCATCCTGCGGCAAGGACGCATCGTCGCGCTGCGGGGTCTCGGCGGTTACCAACTGCTCGTCGATGCCGAGTCCGAGGAGGCCGTTGTTCGGTTGCGGGAACGGAAGCGCCGCCGCGCCAAGCCGCTCGCCGTGATGGTCCGTTCACTTTCGCATGCGCGCGAATTGGCCGTTCTGGACGACGTCGAGTCCACATGCCTTGCCGCGCCGTCGGGGCCGATCGTCGTCGTTCGGCGACGTCCCGAATCTCCGGTCGCTCCATCCGTTTCCGGGGAGCTCGCGACCGTCGGCCTCATGCTCCCGACGACTCCGCTTCACGCCTTGTTGTGCGATGCCGCGCGAACACCGCTGGTCTGCACGAGCGGCAACCGTGAGGGAGAGCCGCTTGTCTTCGAGCCGATTCACGCCGTGCCGCGTCTTGAAGGACTCGCGGACGCATGGCTTGAACACGACCGAGTCATCCGCCGACCGCTCGATGACGGCGTCGTTCGAGTCATTGCGGGCCGCCCCGTCGGAATCCGGCTCGCGCGCGGCCTCGCGCCGCTTTCCCTCCCGATCCCTTCCCTCCAACCGCGCGAGGCGCTGGGGGGACATCAAAAAGCGGCGATCGCGCTCAGCAACGGCGAACAGGCGATCCTCGGACCCCATATCGGCGATCTTGACGAGGGCGCGACGCGCGACCGATTCGATCAGCAGCGCGGAGAGCTCGCAAAACTCTACGGACTCGAACAACGCGAGACGGTCTGCGATCTTCATCCCGACTACCATACAAGCCGACTTGCCGAGCACAGCGGTGAACCGGTACGCGTCCAACACCACCACGCCCATGTCGTCGCCGCCATGCTCGAAGCCGGGTGGCTGGATCGCGAGGTACTGGGTGTCGCGTTCGACGGCACCGGGTATGGACCGGACGGCACGATCTGGGGCGGTGAAGTCCTTCTCGCGACCGTTGCCCGATACGAACGGCTCGGCCATCTGCGACCGTTCGCGCTGGCGGGCGGCGAACGGGCCGTGCGCGAGCCATGGCGCGTCGCCGTCGCGCTCGTTCGCGATGCGGTTTCCGACGAGGCGGCGGCGCGACTGGGCGATGTTCGGGCCGCGCCGAGCGACGCGGACTGCGATCGGCTCCTCACGCTCCTTCAAAACCCCCGCCTGTGCGCCGTCACCACGAGCGCGGGGCGGCTCTTTGACGCGGTCGCCGCGATCGCGCTCGGGGCAATCCGGTGCGATTTCGAAGGTCAGGCCGCCATGCGGCTCGAAACGGTCTGTGATCGGGACGCGTTGGGATCGTACACGATGCCTGTCGAGCGAGACTCGCGAACGAACCGCTTCCAGCTCGATTGGCGCCCCGTCATCCGATCCGTGCTGCGAGATCGACTCGCGGGCGCCGCGCCCGGGACCATCGCGATGCGATTCCACCGCGCGGCGGCGGATTCCGTGTCCGAATTGGTCCGCGTCCTCCCGCCATACCCGGTTGTCCTCGGAGGCGGCGTCTTCCAGAATCGGGTTCTGGTGGAGTTGCTCGCGGGGCGTTTCGACGCCATGCGCCGACCGGTTGGACTGCCAGGCTGGATTCCGCCCAACGACGGAGGCCTTGCCGCCGGGCAACTCGCCGCGCGACCCGGCGCGATCGATCGCGGGAAGTGACGCGAAAACCGCCGGGTTCGGCCGCGGGCAAGGAATTCCGTCACGGCGGATCGGCGACCGACGGCCCCAATCGAGCGAATCAAAGGGAATACGGCCATGTGCCTTGGTGTGCCCGGACAGGTCGTGCACTGGATCGAACGGAACGGGCCCCTCGCGCGGGCTGAAGTCGAGTTCGGCGGGATCCGACGCGTATGCCATATGTCGTGCGTTCCCGACGCGGAGACGGGGGACTACGTGATCGTCCACGCCGGTATCGCGATCAGCCGAGTCGACGCGGAGGCGGCGGGGCGGGCGCTCGAGTTGGTCGAGAGTCTCAACGACGACGAAGGTTGGCGGAGCAGTCCGACATGAAGTACGTCGACGAATACCGGGATCCCCATGCGGCCCGCCGACTGATCGACGAAATCCGCAAGACGGCCACGCGGCGATGGACCCTGATGGAAGTCTGTGGAGGGCAGACGCACGGCTTGTTGCGGCACGGCATCGACGCCGAACTCGAAGGCGTCGTCGAGCTGATCCACGGTCCGGGGTGTCCGGTTTGTGTCACGCCGCTCGACGCCATCGATCTTGCGATCGACCTGTCGCTCCGCGACCGCGTCGTGCTCACCAGTTTCGGAGACATGCTGCGCGTGCCGGGCAGTCGCCGAACCTTGCTCGACGCCCAGGCGCGCGGAGGCAACGTGCGACCCGTCTATTCGCCGCTCGACGCCGTCCAGATCGCCAAGGGCCTTCCGGACCACGAGATCGTCTTTCTCGCGGTGGGGTTCGAGACGACGGCTCCCGCCACGGCGCTCGCCGTCCGACAGGCGGATCGCGAGGGAATCGGCAACTTCAGCATGATCCTCTCGCACGTCCGCGTCCAGCCCGCGATGGAATCGATCATGCGGTATCCCGACAGCCGCATCCAGGCCTTCCTCGCCGCGGGACACGTCTGCACGGTCATGGGATACGAGTCGTACGAGTCGTTTGTCGAGGCGTACGGGGTTCCCGTCGTGGTGGCCGGTTTCGAGCCGCTCGATCTGCTCGAAGCCATCCTCGCCTGTGTTCGACAGTTGGAGACCGGCGCGGCGAGGCTCGAAAACCACTATGCGAGGAGCGCGCGTCGTGAAGGCAATCCGGCGGCGCAGGACGTGGTGCGCGAGGTCTACGAGGTGTGCGATCAGACGTGGCGGGGCTTGGGGACGATTCCGAGCGGCGGGTTGCGTCTGCGCGACGCCTGGAAACGGTTCGACGCGCGGGTCCGATTCGCCGTTGGGGCGTCCGAGGCCAAGGATGAGTCCGATACGTGCCGAGCCGCGGAGATCCTCGCGGGGCGCATGAAGCCGACCTCCTGTCCCGCGTTCGGCTCGACCTGCTCGCCCGACTCGCCGCTCGGGACGCCCATGGTGTCGGCCGAGGGCGCGTGCGCGGCGTATTTTCGGTATCGCCCCCCGTCCGCCGCTTCCTGAGCGCCGCATCGACCATTTCCCGATTCCTCGAACGGACAAGACCCCATCATGGACGCCCCGCATTCGGAACGCCCGCCACTTTCCGCATCGAGCCGAAACGGGCCATCGACCGGCGCCGACGAGGACCGAGTCCTGCTCGCCCACGGCGAAGGCGGACGTTGGATGCGGAAACTGATCCGCGAGCGGATCGTCGCCCGATTGGATACTGGTTGGTTGCGGGAGATGCACGATGCGGCGAGATTGCCGCCCGTTGAAGGTCCGCTCGCGTTCACGACCGACAGTTTCGTCGTGTCGCCGCTGTTTTTTCCCGGCGGCGACATCGGATCCCTCGCCGTCTACGGCACGGTGAATGACCTGGCGGTGAGCGGCGCGGAACCGCTGTATCTGACGCTGTCGGTGATCATCGAGGAAGGCCTCCCCTTCGCGATGCTCGACCGCGCGCTCGACAGCGTCGCGCGCGCCGCGAACCGTGTTGGGATTCCGATCGTCGCGGGCGACACGAAGGTCGTTCCGCGCGGCGCCGCCGACGGCCTGTTCCTGAACACGGCGGGGATCGGGCGCGTGATCGAACCGGGACCGGCCGGCCCCGGCTCGATCGCCCCGGACGACGTCCTGCTCGTGACCGGGCCGATCGGGCGCCACGGCATGGCCGTCCTGAGCGCCCGGGAGGGCCTGGCGCTCGAACCGTCCCCGACGAGCGATTCCGCGCCGCTCGCCGACGCCGCGAAGGCCCTGCGGGATCGGATCGGAACGGGTGTTCGCGCGATGCGGGACGCGACGCGAGGCGGCGTGACGGCCGTGCTGCACGAGTGGGCCGAGGCGAGCGGCCTGACGCTGTCGATCGACGAGTGTGACGTACCTGTGTCACCTGTCGTGCGGGGCGCGTGCGAATTGCTCGGAATCGATCCGCTCCATGTCGCCAACGAGGGGACGATGGTGGTGGCGGTGGCCGCCGAGTCGGCGGCCGGCGCGCTCGATACGCTGCGCGGAATCCCCGAGACGGCCGGAGCGGCGATCATGGGCCGAGCGGTCCGGCGACGCGGGGCGGCCGTGACGATCCGCCGAGCGCTCGGCCGCGAACAACCGCTCGACGAACCCGCCGGAGCCCCCCTGCCCCGCATCTGCTGACTCGGCCGACGCCGTCTTGCAAATCAACCCGCTCGGAACATAATGGACGCATGGCAATCGTGAACCTCGGCTTTTTTCGGTTTACGTTGACTCCCGCGCGCCCCGGGGCGGGAGGAGTCGTGTAGGTCGCCGTACCCCCCACAACGACAAACCCGGACCCCGAAGGTCGCCCGCGCGACTTCGGGGTTTTTTGTTGCAACCCACCGCCCTTTCGTCATGGAGACCGTCCCGATGATCGTCGTCATGGAACCCAACGCGACACCGTCGCAGATCGAACACATGGTCCGCCAGATCGAGGGGCTCGGCCTCCGATCGCACATCATCCGCGGAACGGAACGCACCGTGATCGCGGCGATCGGCGAAAAACGCGGGCAGGCGAAGGAGTCGCTCGAGACGGGTCCGGGCGTCGCCGCCGTCGTGCCGATCCTCGCCCCATACAAGGTCGCGAGCCGCGAGGTCAAGTCCGAACCGACGAGCGTCGTCGTCGGCAGCCTCGCCGTGGGCGCCGGCGCGCTGGGCGTCATCGCCGGCCCCTGTTCGGTCGAAAGCGAAACACAAATCCTCGATACGGCCCGCGCGGTGAAACAGGCCGGCGCCGGCGCGCTGCGCGGTGGTGCGTTCAAACCCCGCACCAGCCCATATAGCTTCCAAGGACTCAAGGAAGAGGGTCTCAAACTGCTCGCCGCCGCCCGCGAAGAGACCGGCCTGGCGATCGTCACCGAGGTCGTCTCTCCCGAGGATGTCGATCTCGTCGCGCGCTACGCCGATGTGCTGCAGATCGGCGCGCGGAACATGCAGAACTACCGGTTGCTCGAAGCGGTCGGCGGTTGCGGCCGCGCCGTTCTGCTCAAACGCGGCCCGAGCGCCACGATCGAGGAACTCCTGCTCGCCGCCGAGTACATCCTGAATGGAGGCAACCCGAACGTCATGTTGTGCGAACGGGGGATCCGGACGTTCGAGTCGCATACGCGATTCACCTTGCCGCTGGCGACCGTGCCCTATCTGCACCGGAAAACCCATCTGCCCGTCGTGGTCGATCCGAGCCACGGTACAGGGCATTCCTACCTGGTCACCGACATGGCGGCCGCGGCCGTCGCGGCGGGAGCCGATGGGCTGATCGTCGAAGTGCATCCCGATCCGGAGAATGCGTTGAGCGACGGATACCAGTCGTTGAATATCGATCAGTTCCGCGCCCTGATGATTCGGTGTCGAGCGATCGCCGAGGCGGTGGGCCGAGTTGTCGAGCCGGCCGAACCGAGCCCATTCATCGAGGCTTCCGTTGCCACTATTCGATGACGGGGACCGCGCCTCCCGCGCCTCCCGCCGCCGGAACGGCGAGCCGTTCGAGCAACCTCGAAACGGCCGCGATGCCGTGTTGGGGCGCCACGACGATCAGCGTTCGGCTCTTCGGATCGAAACGAACACCGCTCCCCGATGACGCCGTCGGATCCTCGACGATCGCGCGCAGGCCGCGCGTGAGCCTGCGCCCCTCGTCGGCCATCGCCGCGTCCGGAATCCGGAACAACTCGACCTCGGCCGTCTGGAATGCCTCCTTCGACGTCGTGATTTGAAGGGTCGTCGCGTCGATCACTCGGAATGAGAGTCCCATCGGAGCGAGGAGCCGCCAAAGCGAGTCGGCCAGCGTCGCATCGGCGACTTGAAGCCTGGCCATCGCGTCGCGATGCCATCCCGCCTCATCGAGCGCGTACCAGTTTACGACGAAGTCGACGCCGCCCGCATCCGAAAGGTGCCCCAGGATATCGGTCAACGGAGCGGGCGCGGCGAAGTCGGCGCTGACCGTCGAGCCCAATCGCGGCAGCGCGAGCGCGACCCGCGGCCTCAGTTCGGCCATGGGGTCGGGCAGGATCCCTTGAGGCCGCAATCCCCGAGCGACGCGAAGCCGCTCGCACAGCATGAGTATCTCGTAGTGCAGCGCGGGAGTCGTCGCGACCGTCATGCGCCCCTTCGCGATCGCCAGCTTTCCGGGCCCGCCGTTCTTCTCCCAGGCCGCCGGCACGAACAGGTCGAAGATCACGTTCGTCAAGAACGAGCTCAATTCAGCGTCCTCGCCGACCAGGTCGTAGACGTCGTAGACGCGGTCATAACCCTGCCGCGCTCCACGCGGCGCGATGATGGCGAATCGGTTCTCCACGATCAGTTCCAACTCGATCGGTTCCATCGCGCGGTTGAAACCCGATCGCAAGTCGCCCTCCGTGATGTCGACTCGAATCGGCGTTCGCACCGAGTGTCCTTGGCGGTGGACCCCGTCGATTTCCAACGTGATCGCGAGGTTTGTGAAGTCCGACATGAACCGGACGAACTCGCCGAGTGGAACATCGGCCATTTCGATGCGCGGAACGCGGATTCCCAATTGGGCGTCGGCCTGGACGGGTCGCGAAGGCGGCGGTTTCGGAACGGCCAATGCCGCATCGACCGGTTTTCCCGGCGCCGGAATCAGATCGAACATCGATGCGCCGAGCGATGCCTCGCGATCGAACGTCGTGTCACTCATCAGTCCGTCGAACTCGCGAGCGATCGCGTCCGCGGAGAACCCGCTCCGCGCCGCGGAGATCGTGCCGGGCGCCGATGGGCCGTGAGCCGTCGTTGGAGGCACGGGACGCGGCGCCATGGGATCGGGCATCGGCGGTCCGGTCGCCGCGCCGCTCGGCGACACCGCCGGATCGACTTTGGTCGCCCTCGAAGGACGGTCCGCATCGCCGGAAAAGGGCTCGGAAGGTGTCTCTGGCCCGCCGTCGGTCCGTTCACCAGGCGTCCCCGCGCCGACCGACGGCGCGAGGGGGGATTGTCCGGCGGGCGGCGCGCCGTCGGGTCGAGAACCCACGTTGGGTTGGGTCGGGTTGGTCGCGGCGCGCGTGTCAGGTGGATTCGGTCCCGATCCATCCGTTGCGATTCGCGGCGTCTCGGTCCCCACGGCATTCGTGTTCGCTCCCGCATCGGCCGTCGTCGAATCGCCCGGTGATTGGTCGAATCGATCGGCGACGGTCATCGCGACGACGACGATCAGCACGATCGCGCCGGCGGCGGCCGAGACGCCGACCATCATCCAACGCCGCATCTGGCGAGCATCCGACGATACCCAATCCGCCGCGCGGGGAACGGCGGGTTCGTCCGTTCGCGCCGGCCCCCCGACCGATTCCGCGCGCGGAGCGGGCGCCGGCTTCGATGGGGGCGGAACCGATCCGACGAACGACTCGGGAACCGTATCGGCCAACTGGGGATCCGGCGCGGCTTCCAGGGGAGCCTGCGACGCCGTCTTGCCGGTCTCGTCGGAGCGGAGTCCTCGTTCGGATCGCCGCGCCGGAGCATGTCCCGTCGCGCCCTCCTGGGCCACTCCGCGATCGGACGCCGCGACGTTCGGCCATTCGATCAGGACCATGCTTCCGCATTGAGGGCAGGCGAGGATCTTGCCGATCGCCGCCGCCGATCGCACCGTCAACGACCGACGGCACGTCGGACAGTGGATCGCAAACGGAGTAAATGTCACGGTTGGGCCTCAAACACTTTGGGAATCGCGATGCCGTTATCGGCCGCCGCATCGCGCGTCGTGACGAGGATCACCTTCTTGCCGCCGTTGTCGAGGTCCTCGCCCACCACCCATATCAACCGCTGCTCGAAGTTCGACGGATCACGAATCGAAGCGTTCGGATTCGCGCGCAGGACGAGCGATGTCAGGATTTCGCCGACCGATCCATCCTCGACGGCGAACGCCCCGATCGGTTGGTTCTTTGCGACGCCGTCCTTCAGGATTTCTTTCGCCGCCAAGATGATCTCGAATTCGAACGACAGTCCCGGATATGCCTCGCGGACCGTCCGCACCATGCTCGCCATCGCGGCATCCAACGCGGTATCCTCGAAACGCACGGTCAGTTTTTGTTCGAGCATTTCCTCGAGTGAGGTCGGGATCGGTTTATCGGATTCGGACCGTTTCCCCAGGATATTGCCCGCCGGCTCCGGATCGGATGAAAGGAGCATCTCGGCGCCGAACGCGAGATTGTGCGCCGCGGCGTCGGGCAGTCTCGCGTTGAGCATGGCGATATCGCCTTCGGCCCGCGCCCGAGTCTGTTCGTAGAGGAACCGGACCATGCCCGGATATTTCTGGGCGACCGGGCGCCAATAGGCGGAGGGGGGGACGCGCGCGAGATAGGCCGCGACTTCCTGCGACAGCGCGGCGACCCGTTCGCGAAGGTCGGTCGCGACTTGTTCCCGATCGCGTTCCGCGTCGCAGGTGACGGCGAGCTCCACATAGAGTTGTTGATCGAGGTGGACGCTCATCATGACGCCGCGCGCGTCGTCGCTCAGGAGCGACTCCAGCGGCGCGCGAAGACGCTCGACCGTGCCCACATCCAATTTCCGCCCCTCGCGCAAGACCACCGTGCGGAGGTCCTCCGCCGAGAAAAGGACGGTCGCCAAACGCTGATCGTCCGAAACGCGGAGCAGCGGGTCGGTTCCGTTGGGAGGCGGAGGCGCCTCGCCGCGCCGCTCCGCCACCGACCGAACCAGGGACTCCGATGCCATGACCACGGTTCGCGCCGCATCGGCGGAATTCGCCGACCCCGCGGCGCCTTCATCGGCTCGCGCGCGTCGGTCGCCGCGCTGAGGCGCGGCTATCGGTGGAGGAACGTAATACGCCCATTTCGTCCCCTTATGGATCGTCTCGTCGCCGACCGACTCGGGACCCGGATTCCCCCAGAATTCGATCAACTCCCCGCGAAGCCTCGCATTCCTCAAATGCGCCACGAACGCCGGGTGCAGCGATCCGGAATCGCCCGCGTGAACGCTCACCACAAGCCGCTCGACGTCCTCCCAAGGGATGGCCGATTCGGCGGTCCAGTCCGCAATCCTCGCCTCGAACCAAGGGCCGAGCGCCTTGACCAGTCTCGGCCCCTCGGCGTGCGACGCCAGGTCCGACGGACGTATCGAAACGATCAGAAGCGGATTGGAGGGAATGCCGGTCAAATCGATCGGACGCCCCGACGTGGGAGATGCCCAAAGTGACTTCCCGTCGTCATCGATCCATGAGGCCGAACCGGTCAAGCTCGTGTTACCGGATCGACCGTTCGATGGCTCGGTCTGGCCATCCTTCGTCGTCGAGTCGGTACGGTTCGCGTCGCCCGCTCGGGCCGATTCTCCGTTGTCGGAACTCCCGTCGCCCGACGCCGTCGGCGTCTGATGGACCCACACATACGCGAGCGATCCGCCGATCGCGATGACCGAAAGCGCGGCCACCAACGCGGTCCACGGATTCGATCGGCGACGGCGCGATTTCTGTGTGCGGATGTCGATTGCCGGACGAGACGCCGACGCCGCGAAAAGCGGCACGCCCGTCCCAGGCGTGGCCACCGGGTGCGTGAAGGGCGACGGCGTCATCGGCGGCGCCGCGGTCTCGACCCCCGACGCACCCGGGTATTGGGGAATCGGTACTGCCTGCAAGCCGGACGGAATGGGGCCGGCCTGAGGGGCGAACGACGAGGCGACCGCGGGTTGACCGAACGCGACGGCGCCCGCAAGCGAGGCCTGCGGGCCGGCCATTCTCGGAGCCGCGGGCGGCGGATACGAACCATACGGAGCCGCCGATCCCGTCGGCGGGGCCGTCGCGGCCGACATGGGAGCCGGCGCGATCGGCGATCGGGCCGCCTGACCTCGCAGGTATTGCCAGAATGCGCGCTCTCCCGGCGGAGCCGGCCTGGGCGGCAGCCGATGCGCTTCGTCGCCGGCGAAACCGGCAAGACGAGGAAGGACGTCGTCCAAAGTCTTGAACCGAACGGCCGGATTCTTCGCCATGAGGTACGTGACGAGTTGGCATAGGGCCGGTGGAACGCCACGCGTATCGAGCGGCTGGATCGCCTCGGACGCGTGCCGCGCCATCTTCTCGTCAACCGTCCCGCCCTCGAACGGCGCGCGTCCCGCCAGAAGGTGATACAGCACACACCCCAACGCGTACACGTCGGTTTGGATGTCGGGCGACTTGCCCGAGCGCGCCAGTTCCGGCGCAAGGTAGTCCGAGCGGATCAAGGCCGACGTTCCCTGCGTCGCAGCCAACTGAGGCGCGAGCGCGTGCAGCGTCAGCTTGCATGCGCCCGAACGATCCTGCCAGACTTGATCGGGACGAAGTTGGCCAAAAACAATGCCCTCGCGATGCAACGTCCGCAAACCTTCGGCGATCTGCCGCGCGATCCAGCAGGCGCGCTGGGGCTCGAACCCCTGTCTCGGAATGACCTGATCGAGCGACTGCCCGACCAAGTCCTCGAAGACCATGAACTTGTAGGCGCCCGCCGTTTGGTATTCAAACCACGCGTGAAGGCAGGGGTGCCCCACCGTTGTCAGACGGACCAGCCACGGTTCGAGCGCGGACCAAACCCTCGGATCGCGAGTCAGTTCGCCGCTGATGAACTGCATGAGAACCGGGTATCCCGATTCCGCGTGCTGACCGCGAAAACACTCGTCCCACGGCCCGTCACCGGCTTTCTCGATCAGACGGTACGCCCCGTAAAGGAACGGCCCGGCTCGGCCGGCCAAGAGCACCTTGGCCTGGTATCGGCTCATCCGGCTCTGGGCCGCGAGCCACTGCGCGAACGGTTCGCTGTCGTCGGCGCCGACACCGATCGCCTGTTGCTGGTATTCCACCTGCCATTGCCGGCACTGCGCGGCGGTAGCGAGCCCGCTTTGGACGGCGAGTTGCAGGAAGTCGGAAATGGACATCGAGGAAGCGCGCATGCCCAGGGCCGGCGGTCCCGTTGGGGGTGTGACAATCCAGGCGTCCCGCGCCGCTCGAACCCGCGTCCGACGGAGGCCTCAGGACCTCTTATCGTACCACTCCAGCCCGCAAACTCAAAATACCCGAGCCCATTCCCCCCGGGGTGATGGACCCGCGAACGCCGACTTCGCATGCAACGGTTCCCGACTCGTTGTCGGCGCGAACCCCCGGCGCCGGAGGCGGGTCATCTCGGCGCGGCCCCACTGGCCGTCCTGGATCGGGCCGGATAGTGTAGGGAGTTGGGATGTCCCTCGGCGCCGCCAGGGTCCGACGGGACCCAAACACTTGGTTCTCGACGCGTCCCGGAGTTCCGAATGACCATGAACCGAATGATCGACCTGCGCAGCGACACCGTCACCAGGCCGGGCGCGGCGATGCGCCGAGCGATGGCGGAGGCGGAAGTCGGCGATGACGTGATCGATGTCGATCCGACGGTCGAGCGGCTCGAACGAAGCACGGCCGAGATCCTCGGAAAGGACGCGGCCCTGTTCATGCCGTCCGGCTCGATGTCCAACCAGATCGCCGTTCGCATCCACTGCAAGCCGGGCGACGAGTTCCTGTGCGATGTCAACTGCCATATTTACAACTACGAACAGGCGGCGTTCGCTCAACTGAGCGGCGTCGTCGCGCGGACCGTGGAAGGCGAGCACGGCGTTCTCCAACTCGGCCAGTTGGTCGACTTGATCCGCCCGATCAACGATCATCTGGCGCGCACGCGACTCGTTTGTTTGGAAAACACGCACAATCGGGGCGCGGGCCGCGTTCAGCCGTACGATGTCGTCGAGTCGATTTGCGGGTGGGCCCGCGAGCGGGGCCTGCGTACCCATCTGGACGGCGCGCGGCTCTTCAACGCCGTCGTCGCGACCGGAATCGCCGCCGATGCGTGGGCCCGCCACTTCGACACGGTGAGCGTTTGCTTCAGCAAGGGGCTCGGCGCCCCCGTCGGTTCGGCGCTTGCCGGCCCGAGCGATATGATCCGCGAGGCGCGACGCCACCGCAAACTGTTTGGAGGGGGTATGCGGCAGGCCGGGGTCATCGCGGCCGGCGCCTTGTACGGACTGGAACACCATCGAGAGCGGTTGGCCGAGGACCACGAAAAGGCATCGCGATTCGCAGCCGCCGTGCGCCAATGCGAATCGCTCAGGCTCGTCCCCGACCGGGTTGACACGAATATCGTCATCTTCGAAGTCGATCGATCGCTCGGAACGGCCGCCGCGTTCGTCGATTCGCTCGAACAACGGGGCGTTCGCATGTTGCCGGTCAGCGCGTCGCGCGTGCGAGCCGTCACGCACCTGGACGTGTCCGCCGAGGACGTCGACCTCGCCTGCGGACTGCTCACCCGAACGGCCGATGCGATGATGGTGAATTCCCGGTGAACGTTCGTTCGAAGCGGGAGGCGCGGCGCATCCGACGCCTCGCGCGTCGCGAGCTCCCGGCATTCGCAAGACCCTCTTGTTCCCTGGGCTCCGTGGATTCGGTGGAACCCCGTATGGACGGACCGCCAATGAAAATCGCTCGCATCGACGCGCGCATCGATGGATGCGACGCGCGACTCGCCGTGCTCCGCGAGCGGCTCGGTCCGCGCGGGGATATCGTGAGTGAGCAAGGACGCGGCCGGACCATCGCCGCGTTCGGCGAACCCCTGTCGCCGCAACAGGTCGTGGAACGGATCTGCCGCGACGTGCGCGACCGAGGCGCCGACGCCCTGTTCGAATACAGCCGGAAGCTCGATCGGTTTCCGCTCGAACCCCACACGCTTCGAGTCGATCCCGACGCGATCGCCCGCGCCCACCGCGCGGCGTCGCCCGAGTTCCTCTCGACCATTCGGAGAATCCGGTCGAACATCGTCGAGTTCCAGACGGCCATCCTGCATCGGGACGTCGAGCTGACTCGGCCCGGAGGCGTGCGGCTGCGGCAGCGGTACACTCCGCTGCGGCGCGTCGGCGTGTGCGTGCCCGGCGGCGCGGCCGCCTATCCGTCCACGGTCCTCATGACCGTCGTGCCCGCCCAAGTCGCGGGCGTAAACGAAATCGCCGTCGTGGCGCCGCCCACCGATCATGGAGCGCACCACCCCGACGTTCTTGCCGTCTGCCGTGAACTCGGCATCGACGAGGTCTACCGGATCGGCGGTGCCCAGGCGGTCGCCGCGCTCGCCTACGGCGTCCCGGGTGTTCCGCGGGTCGACAAGATCGCCGGGCCGGGCAACCTGTTCGTCGCGCTCGCGAAGAAATGGGTCTACGGCGAGGTCGACATCGATTCCATCGCCGGCCCGAGCGAGGTGGTGGTCGTCGCCGACGAGCGGGCGCGCCCCGAGTTCGTGGCCGCCGATCTGCTCGCGCAGGCCGAACACTCGCCGGGAGCGGGCATCCTGGTGAGTTGGTCCGATGCGCTGCTCGAAGGCGTCGAGCGGGAACTGAGCGCGCGGATCGCGCGGTTGTCCCGCGCCGAGTTGACCGTGCAAAGCCTCGCTCAGTTCGGCGCGCTGATCCGGGCGCGCGACGCCGACCACGCATGCGCGATCGCCGACGCGTTCGCTCCCGAACACCTTCATATCACGACCCGGGATCCCGAACGGCTCCTGCAAAAAATCCCCCATGCGGGCGCGGCGTTCCTGGGCGACTTCAGCCCCGTCTCGATCGGCGATTACGCGGCGGGGCCGTCGCATGTCCTGCCGACCGGCGGAACGGCCCGGTGGGCGAGCGGATTGACGGCGAATACGTTCCTGCGGGGAAACAGCGTGATCGAATACGCGCGCGAGGCGCTCGAAGCGATCGCCGACGACGTCCGACGACTCGCCGATATCGAAGGCCTTTCCGCGCATCGAGCCAGTGTCGACGTGCGTCTTGAACAGGAATCCTGACGCCGCGCGGACGCATCGAAGGCCATGCGGCCGACGATCCGTCTTGAATGGCGCGCGTCGAGAATGCCTTGAATGCAACTGACAGGAAATCGTCATGTCCTACTTTCGGCCCGAAATCGAACGGATGGAGGGATACACGCCCGGCGAGCAGCCGCTGGGCGGCAAGTTCATCAAGTTGAACACGAACGAGAACCCCTATCCCCCATCCCCGTCGGTCGCGGCCGCCATCCGCTCGGCGATCGAGTCGGGGCTCGCCCGCTACCCCGATCCGCTCGCCCGCGCCTTCCGGGAACGGGCGGCCGCGCTGCTCGGCGTCGAGCCCGATTGGATCGTGTGCGGGAACGGGAGCGACGATATCCTGACGATCGTGACGCGCGCCCTGGTCGGCGCGGGCGAACGCGTGCGGTATCCGTACCCGAGCTACCTCCTCTATGGCACGCTCGCCGCAATCCAAGGCGCCCGGTGCGAGGAGACGCCGTTCCAAGCCGACTGGACGCTTGACGACGCCTTCGCCGCGCCTCGCCCCGACCTCCGATGCGCCTTTCTGGCCAATCCCAACAGTCCCACCGGCACCGTGATTCCACCCGAACGGGTCTTGGAAATCGCGGAACGGCTTGAGTGCCCGCTTCTGGTCGACGAGGCGTACGCCGATTTCGCGCCGTCGCATTGCGTCGATCTCGTGCGCCGCAATGAACGCATCCTGGTGGCGCGCACGTTGAGCAAGTCGTACGCGCTCGCGGGACTCCGTTTCGGCTACCTCGTCGCCCAGCCTCCGATGATCGAGCAGTTCCGGAAAGTGAAGGACTCGTACAACTGCGATACCCTGTCGATCGCCGGCGCGACGGCCGCGATCGACGACCAAGATTGGTTCCGTCACAACCGGAATCGGATCCTCTCGACGCGGGGACGGATGACGGATCGTTTGAGGCGGCTCGGCTTCTCGGTGATCGACTCGAACGCCAATTTCGTCTGGGCGGAACACGCGGATCGTCCGGCCCGCGGCCTCTACGAACAACTGAAGGGCGAGCGGATCCTGGTCCGATACATGGACTATCCCGGATGGCGCGACGGACTGCGGATCAGCGTGGGCACGGACGAACAGATGGACGCGTTCTTCTCCCTGGTGAAAGCGATGGTCTGACATGGCGCGCAGTTCGACGGTTTCGAGGCAGACCCGCGAAACCAAAGTCACCCTCGAATGCGACCTCGACGGCGAAGGCCGCTCCGATATCCGCACGGGAGTCGGATTCCTCGACCATATGCTCGAACTGTTCGCGCGGCACGGAGCGTTCGACCTGGACGTCCGGGCGGAAGGCGATCTGCGGGTCGATCCGCACCACACGGTCGAGGATGTCGGAATATGCCTCGGACAGGCGATCCGCGCGGCGCTCGGCGACAAGGCCGGAATCCGCAGGTACGGGCACTCGACGCTTCCCATGGAAGAGACGCTCGCCACCGTCGCATGGGATCTCGGCGGCCGATATTACCTTGTCTTCCAAGCCGCCTTTCCCAGCCCGAAGGTCGGCGAGTTCGATACGGAATTGGTCGAGGACTTTTGGCAGGCCGTCGCGGCGAACGCCCTGTCCAACCTGCACATCCTGGTTCATTACGGCCGCAACAGCCACCACATCGCCGAAGCGATCTTCAAGGCAAGCGCCCGCGCGCTCCGCATGGCGTCGGAAGTCGACCCGAGGACGAGCGGCGTTCCGAGCACCAAGGGAACGCTTTGAACGGGCACCCGCGCGGAATCGTCCGAATGCGTCGCCGAAATACGGAACCGGGCGGCGTCGGCGACAATCCACTCGGCGCCGCCGCCCCCTTCCCGCCGCCGCCGAGCTTGTCTCGGCGGCGCGCCGACTGGAAGACGGCGCGGCGGATTATTAATGTGGTGAGACTGTTGCCGTTCGGAGCGTATCCGAGCGGAGCCTATATCGAGAATCCCAGCTTCGTGCGGATCGGACTATACGCTGATAAGTATCGAAAGGCGTTGCCGGCGGCGACGGCGAAGCCGCCGCGGACCTGATGGGAAACTCATTGCCATGAACATGTTTGCCCGAGTCACTGTGTGTCTTGCCTTTTTCGTGGCTGGCGCTCTGGCTCCGCGGTCCGCGTGTGCCGACGCCGACGCGCAGGCCAAGCGAGCCGCCGTCCTCCTCTACGCAAGCTACCACGAGCAGGCAGCCCCGTGGAAGACGGCCTGGACCCGGCAGATGGAGAAGGACGGCTATCGCGTCGAGTTTCTCAAGGACCCGAAGGACCTGAACTGGGAGTTGTTGCGGCAGTTCAACGTCTTCGTGACCGGTGGGTTCTTCTACGACTACGCCTTGACCGTCTCGCCCGACACCGTGAAGAAGTGGAGCGAACTGCTGCCAGAGTATGTGGAGGCCGGCGGCGGGCTGCTGGTGCTCAACGGAATCGGCGGCGGATATGTCGCCAAGGACGACATCCAGCGCCAGTGGAAGACGTTGTTCGGGGCGTTTGGCGTCGAGTTTCTCATCGAGCAGGTGGTGGATCCGTCTCATGCGTACGTGCAACCGCGAAGGGTTCAGCATAGCTACGGGTGGACCACCGACGTGGCCAAACACGCCGTCATGCAAGGCGTCAAGACGGTCTATTACCCGACGACGCCGGTGATGTACAGCCCGGCCACGGCGCCATTGCGGATCGAGTCGGACGCGTGGCAGGTGGTGGTTCGCGGCATGGACACGGCGTCGAGCCGCGCCGGCACGTGGTTCATGGCGCACGCCGTGCATTTCCGCGACGACCTCCCTGGCCGCTTCGCCGCCGCGCCTCCGCTGGCGGCAGTGCGAGCGTACGGCAAGGGACGCGTGGCAGCGGTGGGGTTGCATTTCCTCCCCTGCCTCTTGTGGCAGGGACATCCCTTGACGGACGACGTTTGTCTTACGCGCGGCGATGGGAAGACGCCCAGCGACGCCGGCCGGCTGCTGGCGAATCTATATCGCTGGCTGGCCGAGCCGTCGGTCGCGTCGAAGCAACTCGGCGGTTGGGCTGGAAACGCCTCCGCCCCGGCTGAGCGCGCCTCGGACCTGCGCTCGGATCCGCCCATCGATTGGACGGACGGCGGCATCCCGGAAACTCCGCACGCGTTTCCCGGCGTGATCGGCGCGCATTCGGCGTATAGCGACGGCTCCGGCACGGTGGAGCAATGGGCCGCTGCGGCCCGGGCGGCGGGGCTGAAGTGGCTCGTCTTCACCGAGACGTTCGAGAAGCTCAAGCAGTGCGATTGGGAGCAACTCGTGGCACGGTGCGACAAAGCGTCGAGCGACTCCTTCTGGGCGATTCCCGGAATCGAGGCAATGGACGTGGCCGGCAATCGCTGGGTGCAGTTCGGCCCGCGGCTGCCCTGGCTGACGCCGAATATGCTCGACGCGTCGGGCCAGCGCATTCGGGAATCGCAGAACTTCAAGTTCATGCGCGGCGCCCCGCCCACCGCGCCGTTTCTCATCCGGCAAGGCGGACACCCGGCCTGGAGTTACCGCTTTCTCGATTCCTTCGCCGTGTACACTGTCGAGAAGAATGCCCTGGTCGACCGGTCGCTGGACGACTACCTCGTCAAGCAAGAGCAGGAGGACGAGGTGCAGCCCATCGTGGTGAATCGGCTGTTTGCCCCCGCGGAACTTGCTTCGATGAGTCAGCCGATCCCGCGCACGTGGCTTTTCGGACCGGATGCGCCGGCGGCGCGGCACTGGTTCACGGAGCCCTGCTGGCGGCCGGGCAGATCGTACATTTCCTCCGGTCCCCGACTGCTCTGCTGGGATGGCCGGAATCTGTCGCGCGTCGCGTCGGGCGCATATTCCTTGCGCGGAACGGAGCGATGGCGGATTCGCCTGACGGTCCAGGCCGACGCCGGCCTCAACGAAGTGCGAATCTACGACGGCACAAAGCTCTATGCCCGCCATCTTGCCGAGGGGACGACGTTCGATCTGAGCTTCGACGGCTTGCACGATCAGTCGCGCCGGTTCGTCGCGGTCGTCACGGATCGAGGCGGCGGCGAACTCGTAACGCCGAGCCTGTTGACGGTGGATTTCCTGGGCCGGACGCAAGTGTGCAGCGATCGCAACAACACCATGCCGATCAGCATCGTCCGCGGAAACGACGGGACGCCGTACTACTACCCGGCGGCCACGATGGTGGACAAGGGCCGTCCGCCGTCGACCGCCATCGCGCCGGCGGCGCCCACGTACGACATCGCCTTGCCGGGCATGGACGGGGGCTCTTCGTGGAAGGGCTACTGGCCCGATCTGGTTCCTCAGATTCCGGGCTGGGATCGCGGCGGCGGGTATTTCTCCCGCTGCTCGTATCCGTTGGTGGGCAGGGACGTGATTGTGCAGCGGTGGGACATCACGCACGAGTTTCTGCCGGTGAGCGGCCATTTGCGCGCCGTCCTGAACGTGACGCCCTACATGCCGTATCGCGCGCTGGAGTATTTCGACCTGGACGTGCGGGAGTTCGCGTGCGTTCGCCGCGACCGCGACATGGGACTGGTCGTGGTCGAAGGATGCCTTACCGCCAAGAAGCCGTTCCGCTTCGATGCGAATCAGCGAGCCAGTTTGCCGCTGACCGTGGTCACGCCGACTCCCAAGGAAGGCGAGAACGATCGCTTCACGCTGGCGTTGCCCGGGCAGGCCGTGGCGCCGATTCCCCTGCCGGACACGGGCGAGCCGTTCGTCCACGACGGCCCGCTGCCGGCCGGCAGCTACTTCGCCTGCTTTCCGGATCTGGTCGGCGCACAGGGCATCGTGCTTCTGGACGACGGCTATTCGCTACGGGTCGAGGCCGACAAGAGCCGAGTTCGGGCCGCGGCCTATATCTCCCGGCCCGGGCAAGAGATGGCGGTGGGCGACAAGTTGCCGTTTCGCCTGCTGTGTGTCCTGGGCCGCTACGCAGGCCCCGCCGACGGTTCCGAGTTCCAGTGGGTGCTGCAGAGCATGGGAATCCTGGGCCCGCCCGCGTACCGCGCAGAGCTGGAGAAAGGCAAGGTGCTGGGCACCAAGTTCTATCTTGACCTAGAGGCCCAAGACGGCGAGTGCCTCGGCGTCATTCGCAAGACAACCGAGCAACGGTTGCCTTGCCGTCTGCCGGTGCGCGTTCGCGGATTGAATCCGAATTGCTCCGCCGCGGCCTACGACCGCAAGCGAAATGAACTTGTGCCGTTCGGCTTCCTGGACGGCGTCGGATACGCCTCGCTCGACTTGGACGAGGGCGATGCGGACGTCTATATCGGCAATCTGGCCGTTTGCGACTGCCCGGAACTTAGGCTCACGGTGGTTCAGGAGAACGGAAACGCCGTGAAGGTGCTCGCTCACAACCCGACGAGCAAGGAGTTGAAGACGATCGTCCGGACTCCCAAGGGTTATAGTCGCGTGTCGCCGGCGTCCAACGCGGTGACCGTGCCGGTGGGAGGGCGGATTGAGTTCACGGTGAAATAGGGCACGATTCGCGTCCTTCCCGCGCAGAAGAACCTATGGGAAAATAGGAAAGAGAGATTTCCACAATGGTAACTTCTCAATAACCGGGTGCGCGCGGAGGAGCGGGGCCTTCCTTCGCGCGAGGCTGACGTCGGTTGCGGGCACGGCGTGGATCACGCGGCAGCGGTTGAACACCTCATGAAGGCCCGGACGAGCCGCGCGAGCGCGGTCGCGCCGCCGGACAGCAAATGCAGCCGCTCACCGTCCTGTAGCTCGTCCGCCCGCGCGAACGCGAGCCGGTCCTCACTCCAAAACGGATGGTTGACCGTCGTCCCGATCGGCCCGTCGAGATCCTCGATCCAAAGATCGATCACCCGCGCCGGGTGGTGCCTCCATGTGCCCGTCACCACCCGCGTGCCCAGTAGGTTCTGGATGTCGGGACACGGCCCGACCTCAAGCACCTCCGCCAAGCCATCGATGCCACATTCGGGAACGGCGATGTGGAACTTGGCCTCCACCAGGTCCCGTTCGAGCCGCAGTATCTCGTCGGGCGTCAGCGGCGCCGGATCGCGCGATGCGCCGCGAACCTCCGCGCGGGTGGCGTCGAGCTGTTCCCGGAGCCACCGGAGAGGCCGGAGCAAATTGCCGTCGGCGTGGCTACCATCGGTCTTCGGACAGCGCAGGACGATCCGACGCCAGGTCGGAGGATCGACGACGATGCCCAGCGTCAGGTCGTTGTCGCCGTGCAGGCGGTCCGCCGGCACCAACTCGCCCGGCGCGACCTGCTCGATCCCCTTCGTGTACGTCGTGAGCGCCCAGCTTGACGGCGGTTCGTTCGGCGCGGACACCGGATTCGGCTCGGTACCCGTGTTCGGACCGGAGTCCGTTCTTCAGGCCAAGAGGCCGAACGCGGCGCTGACCGTCATGAGTGCCGCGGCGATCGGCAACCGCCAACGCCACGACGATCGGTCCGAGAGCCGAGCGGGCGCCGGTACGGCCATCCGCGCGATCCGTACCGCTCGCCGCCGAGCCAGCGCTGCGCCGACGCGCGGACCATCGGCGCGGGGCGCGATAGAAGGACCGATCGGCGTTACGTCCAACCTCTCTACTCCGCTCGAACCGAACGGCGCGGTGGACGTCTCCGATGACAACACCGCGTCACCCCAGTCCGCTTCAAGTGCCCGATCGTGTGATTGGGCGAACGGCTCGCCGCGCCGCTCGGCGAGCAGGGTCGCGGCGTCGTCCAGGGGCTGCGTGAGTGGATGGTCCGAAGTCATCGAGGTCAGCACCGCGTCGATCGACCGTTCGTGACGTTCTTGTCGGTGAACGCCCGAGCGTGCCGCAACGCGCGGGCAAGGCGTCCGCGATTCGTCATCCTCGCGGCGGCGGAAGCGGGGTCCGGGGATGAGCACCACGAGCGTCGCGGCCCCAAACCCAAGACCGCAAGCCAGCCCATGATGGGCCCTCGCGCCGAGCATCGCCAGCATCTCGGACGTCGGCGTCTCCCGTCCGAGAAAGGACACCCGGATTCGCCTTCGGGTTCCGAACCTGGGCGTCCTGTCTTGATTCTCCAAAGTCGTTGATCGCTCCGCGATCAACTTGACGTGGCATCCAAACCGAGCGTGCTCGCGGTGGTTCGCGGAGCGAACCACGACTTTGTCGTTGATCGCTTCCAAACAGGACACCCGACTTCCCCGTCCCACCCGAACCTGGGTGTCCTGTTCCCATGCGCGGCGGCGGGTAATAGAGTCCTCCAGTTCCTCGCGCCGCGCGGGAAGTGCGGACATTTCCGCCGATCATTCGTTTACGTAGGTTTCCAGGAATCGGGCGAGCGCGTGGAAGTCGCTGGCCTTCTGGATGTAGCGCACCACCGTCACCAGCGTGTCGGGGTCGACCAGCTTTTCGAACGGAACGTAGTGCAGGTCGAGCTGACCGGAAACGGACACCATCACGCCGTCGAGCCGCTTTTCGACGAGCGCGCGGTAGGCGCCGACGCCGAGCTGGCTGCCGAGCATGATGTCGAACGCCTGGGGTTTCGCGCACCGCGATTCGTAGCCGAGCTGGATACCGGTGATCTTGCGCGGCCGATTCGTTTCCTTCCTGTAGGCATCGCCGACGAGCTTCGCGAAAAGCCTCGCGAGGTTCACGTGCGAGATCGAGATGTGGTCGTGTTCATCACGGGGAATCCCCGCCAAATAGTTCGACGGCAGGAATTCGGCGAGCCCTTCGGCGATGACGATCACGCCGAACTCCTTCCGTTCGTCCTCGCGCGCGAGCATCGTCTTGACGATCCGCCGCACGACCCGTTCGACGTCCATCACCGAGCGGACCGTCGTTTCGCCGGTCTCCGGGTTCTCGGACTTTTCCTCGACGAGATACTTGCCCTCGATGTCCTCGACGCTGATCACGAGGCTGGCTTCACCGGCGATCGCAGCGCCGTAGGCGAGCCAGCCGGCGCTGCGGCCCATCGTCTCGGCGAGGAAATACGCGCGACCGGCCTCCGCGTCGTACAACAGATTGCGGATCTCGCCGGCGAGCGTCTCGACGGCCGTGAAATACCCGAATGTGAAATCGATCCCCATGTAGTCGTTGTCGATCGTCTTCGGCAAGTGGACGACCGGAATGCGGCGGCTTCCGGCCGGGAGCCGGTCCTGGAACAACTTGAACTTGTTGGCCGTCTTCAGCGTGTCATCGCCGCCGATCGAAATCAGCGCGTCGACGTTCATGGAACAAAGCGCTTCGTAGACGGTGCGGAGCGGCTTGCACCGTTCCGGGTCGTCGAGGTGCGCGGGACTGGAGATTTGCTTCCCCGGATTGGTCCTCGCGGTGCCCAGCATGATCCCCTGACTGCTCCGGCTGCGTTTCAACACCCGGTGATCGATGACGATGTAGTCGCGACCCGGCTCCATCGGTCGGTCCGGCCCGAACTGAATCATGCCGGAATAGCCGTGCAGGATGCCCAGTACCTCGATATCGTTTCGGAGGAACGAGACGGAAGCCGTACTGATCACAGCGTTGGCCCCGGGGGCCGGGCCGCCCGCGAACAGGATGGCCACTCGGCGAAAACTGTGCTCGGGACGCGGCGGTCGCGACAACGTGGACATCGGCGAAACAGACTCCTCGGGATTCGACGGCATTCCAATGACGGTCCTTCGCGCGACGTCATTTTAGGGTGCCCCCTTCGGGACGCCAAGGGAACGAGCACCCGCTCGTCGGCACGGTTGCGTCCCGCGCACGTCCTGTCACAATGGCGGGCCTTGGACCCCGGATCCCGTGGCGCGAGACGCTCCCATGACGATGGACTTCGCCCGGCGGCGCGGCCGATTGGAGTCGCTTTTTCGCCGCAGAGGTTTTGATCATTTCCTCGTCACCCATGAACCCAATGTCGCGTATCTGACGGGATTCACGGGCGGCGATACGGCCCTCCTTCTGACGCGGGGTCGGCCGATTCTGCTGAGCGACGCGCGGTATGAACAGCAACTCGCCGAGGAATGCCCCGGTCTGGAACTCGCCATCCGCCGACCTCCCCGCACGATGCATGAGCACTACCATCGAACGTTACGCTCGGCCGGCGTTCGCCACTTGGCCTTCGAAGGCGACCACATGACGGTCGATCAGGCCACGCGGATCCAAGACGGTCCCCGCGCCGCGGCCATCGCGCCGCTCAATGGACTCACGGCCCAACTGCGCGCGGTCAAGGACCGTCATGAGATCGCATGCATCCGTCGATCGATCGCGGTCGCCGAACGGGCTTATGAGGACGCGCGCGCGTCGATGCGGCCGGATTGGACCGAACGCCGGATGGCCTGCGAACTGGAGTACCGGATTCGATTGCTGGGCGGTTCCGGGTGCAGTTTCCCGCCGATCGTGGGAGCCGGCCCGCGCGCGGCTCTGCCCCACGGCCGACCGGGCGATACGCGCATCGACGACCATCCGTTCACGCTCGTCGATTGGGGTGCGACGGTGGACGGCTATGCCAGCGACTTGACGCGGCTGATGGTCAAGGATAAAATCCCGCCCAAACTCGAACGCGTGTATGGAGTTGTGTTGCGAGCCCAGCTCGCGGCGATCGCGGCCATCCGGCCCGGCGCCCGTATGGGCGACGTCGACCGGGCCGCGCGACACGTGATCGAGGACGCCGGATTCGGGCGCCGGTTCGGACACGGTTCGGGACACGGTTTCGGACTGGAGATCCACGAACAGCCGCGACTCGCGCCCGGTCAGGACGGTCTGTTGAAAGCCGGGATGGTCGTCACCGTCGAACCGGGAATCTATCTTCCCGGTTGGGGCGGTGTCCGAATCGAGGACGACGTGCTGGTGACGCGGGCCGGACATGACGTGATGACCACGGTCGCCAAGGACCTTTGTCAGTGAATGGTGCGTCCGCCGCCGCGCGGACCTGGGCATACGGGAGCGCGAACCATGGCCGAAGGCGGACAGGATCCACCGAGCGTGTTCGATCTGGATCGACTGCGCGCGCTGATCGATCTGATGCGCGAACACGATGTCGGAGAAGTCGATCTTCGCGACGGCGAGAAGGCGGTCCGCATCGCGCGGGGATCACGGAACACGGCGCCTGTCGGCGCCATGATTCCGGTCGCCGCCGCGCCGACCCCGACGGTCCCTTCCGGTTCCGCGCTCACCGCGCCGCCCGACGGGGCGAATATCGTCGTGATCAAGAGCCCGATGGTCGGCACGTTCTACTCGCGCCCCAATCCGAACGCCGAACCGTTCATCAAGGTGGGCGATCACATCGAACCGGAAACGACGGTGTGCATCATCGAGGCGATGAAGATGTTCAACGAAATCCCGGCCGAAGTGCGCGGGAAGATCGTCGCCGTACTCGTCAATGACGAAGAGCCCGTCGATCATGGCAAACCGTTGTTCAAGGTCGACACGACCGGCTAGCGGGGTTTGCCATGTATAAGCGAATCCTCGTGGCCAACCGGGGCGAAATCGCGCTGCGGATCATCCGCGCGTGCCGTGAGTTGGGGATCGAGACGGTCGCCGTCTTCAGCGAAGCCGATCGCGGCGCGTCCTATGTCGAGCTCGCCGACGAGGCCTATTGCATCGGCCCCGCGAAATCCGCGCAGAGTTATCTGAAAGTCGATCAGGTGATTTCGGCGGCCGAGGTCGGCAACGTCGAGGCGATCCACCCGGGTTATGGGTTCCTGTCGGAAAACTCGCATTTCAACGAAGTCTGCCGCAGTTGCAAGATCGACTTCATCGGCCCGTCGCCCGAAGCCATGGATCTGCTCGGCGACAAGAACCGCGCGCGTTCGATGGCCCGCGACGCGGGCGTTCCCATCGTGCCGGGCAGTGACGGCCTGATCGAAAACGAGGAGATGGCGACGCAGGTCGCCCACGGGATCGGATTCCCCGTCCTGATCAAGGCGACGGCGGGAGGCGGCGGAAAGGGCATGCGCGTCGCTTCGAACGACCTCGCGCTCAAGTCGGCCCTCGCCCAGGCGAGGGCCGAAGCGGGCGCGGCTTTCGGAAACGCCGGTGTCTACATCGAGAAGTACATCGAACGGCCTCGGCATATCGAGGTCCAGGTCCTCGCCGACCATCACGGCAACGCCGTCCATCTCTGGGAACGCGATTGCTCGACCCAGCGCCGCCACCAGAAGCTGATCGAGGAAAGCCCGGCTCCCAATCTCCCGGCGGAAACGCGAAGCGAGCTTTGCGAATCGGCCGTCCGGTTGATCCGGAGCGCGGGATACACGAACGCGGGCACCGTCGAATTCATCGTCGATCAGGACAACCGATTCTATTTCATCGAGGTCAACGCGCGGATTCAGGTCGAACATCCGGTGACCGAAATGGTGACGGGCATCGACCTCATCAAGCAACAGATCCTCATCGCGTCGGGCGAGCGGCTTCCCTTCCCGCAGTCGGACATTGAGCAACGGGGCTGCGCGATCGAATGCCGGATCAACGCCGAGGATCCCGACCGGCGGTTCCAACCGGGTCCGGGAACGATTCGCCGCATGATGTTTCCCGGCGGCATGGGAGTCCGATTCGACACGCACGTTTTCCCGGGCTACACGGTTCCGCCGCACTACGACTCGATGATCGGCAAGCTCATTGTCCACCAGCCGACGCGGGGGGAGGCGATCGCCTGCATGATCCGCGCGCTCGATGAACTCCGTATCGAGGGCATACCGACGACGGCGCCGTTCCACAAGCGGGTCCTGCGCCACACCGACTTCGTCGGAGGCTGGATCGACACGAAATTCGTCGAGCGGACATTCACCGGCGGCGACTGACCACGTGGGGCGGGTTTCCCGCTTGCCGCGACAAGCCGCCCCCCAGTTCGCCAACGAGGCCGTTGGACGTTCCCGCTCAGGCCTCGGTGAACCGGTTCGCGAGGAACTCGGCGTCGCTCAAGTCGGCGACAACCAGATCCGGCTCGTGGGTCGCCAGTTCGGCGGGAGAATACGATCCCGTCCCGACGGCGACGACGCGAGCTCCGATCGCTCGGGCGCACCCTATATCGTTCGGGGTGTCTCCGACGACCCAGATCCGATCGGCGCGGAGCGACGCGCCGACGCGCGTTCGCGCTTCGCGGAACGCCTCGCGCGCCACGTCGTCCCGCTCGTGGTGTTCGTCTCCAAAACCACCGAACGCGAAATGCTCGTCGATCGCGTAGTGAGCCAGCTTGATCCGCGCGCCCTCGCGCACGTTCCCCGTCAACAGGCCGACGAGCGTCCGGTCGATGCGGCGCAGGCGCGTCACGAGGTCGACGACGCCGTCGAGCACATTCCCTTGGCGGGCGGCGAGCGCGCGGGGAAGGACGTCGAGGTAGGCCGCGCGGAAGCGGAACCAATTCGCGTCGGAGTCCTCGATGCCATGGTATCGAAAGAGGCATCCCGCGATGCCTCGGTCGGTCCGCCCGTTGACCTCGACCGCATCCGATCCCACTTTGCCGAATTCGGCGAGCAGGGCCGCGTCGAGCGCGTCGCGTCCGGCGCCGCCCGTCCGGATGAGCGTTCCATCGATATCGAACAGGACGACATTCATGACGAGCCGGCACCTTTCCGTCCGGGCCGGTATCCCTTGCCGGGACGGTGCCGGGATTCCCGCCGTTTTCCGTCTTTTTCCGCCGTACTCCCGTGCGAGCCGGACCCGGTTTTCCCTCGCCCGTTCCCTCGCCGTTTTTGGATGGCCGTCCGTTTCGACGGACGCGGCCGCTCGACGGTCCGTGACCCCTTCGAGGACGTCGTTCGACGCACGTTCGGTTCGGACGGCCGTTCGGCGGGGATGAGGCAATCGGGTTCGTCGCCGATCAGATCCCGACGTCCCGCCTCGATCAGCGCCTCGCGCACTTCCTGGTAGTTCTCGGGCTTGAAGAACTGCATGAGCGCGCGTTGCCGCCGGCGTTCCCGCGCGGATTTCGCGACGAAGACGCGCTTGCCCGTCCAGGGATCGAGGCCCGTATGGTACATGGCTGTCGCGACGTCCATCGGAGCCGGTATGAAGTCCTGGACCTGATCGGGTCGGTAGCCCGTTTGTTTGAGGTAGACGGCGAGCTGGACCATGGAGTCGAGGTCGCTTCCGGGATGGCTCGCGATGAAGTACGGAACGATGTACTGTCGCTTCCCCGCGCGGCCCGACTCCCGCTCGAATTCCGCCGTGAACCGTTCGAAGTCCTCGCCGCACGGCTTGCGCATCCGGTCGAGCACTTCCGGATCGACATGTTCGGGAGCGACTTTCAGATGGCCGCCGACGTGATGGTGCGTCAACTCCCGCATGTAGTCGGGCGAACGGTTCGCCAGGTCCATGCGGATTCCGCTCGCGATCAGCACTTTCTTGACGCCGGGCACGTCGCGCGAGGTTCGCATGAGGCCGATGAGCGGCCCGTGGTTCGCGCCGAGCAATTTGCAGATTGAGGGATGCGCGCACGATTGCCGCCGGCAGACGGCTTCGACCTCGGGCCTCGTGCAGCCCATCGCGTACATGTTCGCGGTCGGGCCTCCAAGATCGCTGACGACTCCGGAAAAATCGCGGTCCCGGCCCATCGCGGCGAGCTCGGACAGCACCGATTCGCGGCTGCGCGATTGGATGATGCGGCCCTGGTGTGTCGTGATCGAACAGAACGTGCAGCCTCCAAAACAGCCACGCAGGATGGTGACCGAATCCTTGATCGTCTCGAACGCGGGAATCGGATCGCGATAGGACGGATGCGGCCGGCGCAGGAACGGCAGGCCGTAGACGCGATCGATGGCTTCCCTCGCAAGGGGGAAACGCGGCGGATTCGCCACGACGGCCTGGCGGTCGTGGAACTGAACGAGCCTCTTGGCGTTGAACGGATTCGTCTCGTCGTGGATGCGCCGCGTCGCGTCGGCGAATGCCCGCTTGTCCGCGACGACCTGTTCGTAGCTCGGAAGCACGATCGCGTCGTTCGGCGCGGCTTCCGACGCGCCGAGCGCGAAGGCGATTCCCCGCATGTCGCGCAGATCGCGGACCGATTCGCCCCCGTCGAGTCGGCGGGCGATCTCCACGATCGCCTCTTCCCCCATGCCGTACACGACCAGATCGGCCTTCGAGTCGAGAACGATGGAGCGGCGGACCTTGTCGCTCCAATAGTCGTAATGCGCGAGGCGCCGGAGCGACGGTTCGACGCCGCCGGCGATCACGGGCACTCCCTTGTACGCCTCGCGCGCGCGCTGGCAATAGGCGAGCGTCGCCCGATCGGGGCGCAGGCCGATTCGGCCGCCCGGCGAGTACGCATCATCGTTGCGCACCTTCCGATTCGCCGTGTAGTGGTTGATCATCGAGTCCATGTTCCCCGCGCTGACCGCGAAGAACAGACGGGGCCGACCGAACGTTTTCCAGGCGTCGCACGCGTGCCAGTCGGGCTGACTCAAGACGCCGACTCGAAACCCGGCCGCGTCGAGCACGCGCGTGAGAACGGCCATCGCGAAACTCGGATGGTCCACATACGCGTCGCCCGTGACGAACACAACGTCCACCGAATCCCACCCGCGGTCGCGCATCTCGGCGGCCGACATCGGCAGCCAGCCCGAGCCTCCCGTCGCCGACGATCCGAGCGGCAACTCGGCAAGGTCGTTCGACCGCCGCGCCGGGGAGGGGTCGTTTGCCATGCGGGTGAGCCCGTTTCGAGGTCCGGACTCCGCGCGGCCCGCCGATCGGCCAATCGAAGGGGTCCTTGCCCCAGTATAACGCCGAACGCATCGCGCGGGACGGCCCGGCGCGGGCGATCAAACGAGCCGCATCCAGACCGCATTCAAGTACTCGCCTTCGGGACACATCGCGTCGACCGGATGATCGGGCGCCGCTCCCGTTTTTTCGAGGATCTGCATGGCGCGGGGGGCATGGCGCGGCCGCTCGTCGCCCGCTGTCCGGGGATCGGGCGGGCCCGCTTGCCGCGCCGCCGCGCTCAACAGCCGCACGAACTCCGACTCGGGCAACAACCCCGCGCACGTGCAGCTCAACATGAGCCCGCCCGGTTTGACGAGCTGCATGGCGAGCCGGTTCATGTCGAAGTGGGCCCGTGTTCCCTCGTCGATCTCCGCGCGGGATCGGATTAGTTTGGGCGGGTCGAGCACGACCACGTCGAATTGGCGGCCTCCGCGCAGCATGTCCCGCATGAACGGAAAGATGTCGGCCTGCACGAATCGGACGCGGACCTGATTGAGGTCGGCGTTCTCGCGGGCAAGTTGAAGGGGCTCCTCGTCCAGATCGACGCCGATCACTTCGGTCGCGCCGCCGAGCCGCTTTGCCTGGATGGCGAACCCGCCCGAATAACAACACAGATCGAGGACCGACTTGCCCCCGCAAAATCCGGCCAACCGCTTGCGGTTGTCGCGCTGGTCGCAGAAGAAGCCCGTCTTGTGGCCTCCTTCGAACCGAACGCGAAACCGGGTTTGGAATTCATGGATGGTGACGCGCGGCGGCGCGCCGTCGGAGACGACCGGCGGGCATGCAAAACCCTCCTGAGCGACCGTGTTCGGTCCCGCCTGAACCACCGTATGGCGGGTCCCGCAGAGCGCGGCCAGACCGTCCAGAATCGGCCGGCATCGCTGGAACATGCCCAAACTGAAAACCTCGGCGCTCAGCGTTTCGCCGAATCGGTCGACGACGAGCCCCGGGAGCCCGTCCCCTTCGGCGTGCACGAGGCGATACGCATCGGTGACCCGATCGAGCCCAAGGAAATCGCGACGCAAGGCGACCGCGCGCTCGAATCGCTCCCGCCAAAACGCCGCGTCGGGCAGTTCGGTTCCCCAACGCACGATCCGAACGGCGAATTCGGATCGCGGATTGTAGAGTCCGTAGCCGAGCAATTGGTCGGGTTCGAGATAGACGGCGACGAGGTCCCCCGGCCTCGCGCCGCCCTCGACGCGATCGATCCGTTTGCGGTAGATGAGCGGATGCCACGTGGGCGTGCGCAGGTAGACGGCGGGAACCGGGAGGGCCGGATCGACGCATAGGGGCCGATCGGCGATCGGCCCCTGCGCGTATTCGATCGGGCCGCCCACCGGCCGGGCGCGCGTCGAAGGTCGGGGCGAGGGGCGGCGAGCGTTCATTCGTCCGACCGACCTCCCCACAGGAGGGCAAGCGCGGCGAACGCGACGAGCGGAGCGAGGCCGACCCAAAAAATGCCCGCGGCGTACGAATGGGTCGCATCCACCATGCGGCCGACTTCCCGCTGCATCCACGATGTGATGACCCACGTCGCCGCGCTCAGGATTCCGGTCACCTTGCCTTGATGGCGGACCGAGAGCTCTTGCGTGAACGAATAGAAATTCGGAAAGAGGCCCAGCGCGCCGAATCCGATGGCGAGCAGCAGGCCCAGCAGTAACGGGCCACGCGTCAAGTGCGCGACGATCGTGCTGAGCGACGTGAGCAGCGCGCAGCCGAGAAACGTCGCCATCCGCGCGCGGTGCACACCCCAACCCAATGAGGTCAACCAGCGCGCGAGCGCGCCGACCGTGACGCATCCCGCGTCGGTCGCGATATAGTACGCCGAAGTAAAGTAATTCACGGTCGTCCGATCGTATTCGTGGAACTCGCGCAGCAACGCCGGCAACCAGACCCGGAAGAACTGCCATGTCGCATTGATCATGATGACGACGACGACGAGCGCCGCGAAACGCCGCAGCGTACGGACCGTCGACTGGCCGTCGGCGGTTCCTCCGACGGATGGACCGCCGACGGCCCGCGCGGCGCCACTCGGCTCGGTCGAAGATCCTTGCTCGTCGGGTCGCCGCAAGTCGGTGGACCGAACGAGCGCGAACCAGGGCACGATCCACGTCATGCCCGCGAGGCCGATGATCACGAATGGGCCTCGCCACGTGCCGGGCTCATCGGTCACCAACCACTGGACCACCAGCGGTGTGAAGATGGCGCCGATCGCCGCGCCGCTTTGCAGGAGGCTGTTGCCAAACGATCGGTCCTTCCGAGCCAACACGCGCTGCGTCGTGACCAGCGCGCACGGCCACTGCCCGGCTTCAAAGAAACCAAGGGCGATTCGGCAGATCATCAGCCCCAGATAGGCCTGCTCCCCGGCCGACGCGATGCGCCACCGGACCGGATCGACCGCGAAGTGGTCGACGAGCACTCTCGAACACCAGGCGCCGACGTCGGCGCCGTACGCGGTCGCGACACCCGCAAGCGACCAGCCGAGCAGGACGGCCGGATACATCCAGCGCACGGATACGCTGTCGACGATGAAACCGGTCACCAGCCCGCCGATCGCGAACGCCATCCCAAAGCCGAATTCGAGATTCCCGTACTGTTCGTTGCTGAGCCCCAATTCGTGGCGGATATCGGTAATGGTGAGCGACAGTGTCTGGCGGTCCATGTAGTTGAGCATGGTCGCCATCAGCAGGAGGCCGCACAGCGTCCAGCGCCACGAGGCGGGCCGATCGGCGGCCGATCGGAACTCGGTCGCGCGCTCGGGTTCGGTGTTCGGTCGATTCCCCATGGATCGCGTTTCCTGGCGGACGAATTCGGAGCCGAAGCGGGCGACCGATTGTAGCAAAGAGGCGGGTGGATCGCTTATAGTATGCTCCATTCGATCCGTTGGGGATGATTACCTGGAGCACACCATGAGACGTTTCCGCATCCGGACCCTTCATCTTGTCGCACGCCTCGCCTTCATCGTCGCGGGTGTCGTCCTTTGCGCACCGGCGCTCGCCGACGTCAAGCCGGCGTCGATCTTCGGACCGTCGATGGTCTTGCAGCGGGATATGCCGGTATCCGTATTCGGAACGGCGGACGCGGGCGAGGAAGTGGCGGTGACCTTCGGCGGTCAAACCAAGAAGGCGACGGCCGATTCGGCCGGTCGATGGAAAATCCAACTCGATCCGCTCGCCGCGAGCGATCAGGGGCAAACGCTCAAGATCGCGGGCAAGAACACGATCGAGCTGGCCGATGTGCTGGTCGGGGAAGTCTGGATCTGCTCGGGACAGTCCAACATGGAATGGCCGCTCGCCGCGTCCGTCAACGCGGAACAGGAAGTCGCGGCCGCGCAGCATCCCCGGATCCGGCTCTTCAATGTCCCGGACCATCTGACCTCGCCGGTCCCCAAGGACACTTGCCCCGGTACATGGCAAACGTGCACGCCGGAAACCGCCAAGGGATTCTCGGCGGTCGGCTATTTCTTCGGCAGGAGACTCGAAAAGGATCTGAATGTCCCCGTCGGGCTCGTCGGATCGAACTGGGGCGGCACGCGGATCGAACCCTGGGTCTCCCTGTCGGGATTCCGAAAGATCGCCGAGCTGGCTCCGATCGCCGAACAGGTCGCGGCGTACACGGAGTCCACCAAGGTCGAACCGACGTCGCCCTCCGCCATCCATCATGCGATGATCTATCCTCTCGGGCCGTTCGCGATGCGCGGCGCGATCTGGTACCAGGGTGAATCGAACGGAAACGAAGGCGAGTCCTACCACCACAAGAAGCAGGCGCTCGTCGCCGGTTGGCGCGAGCAGTTCAATCCGAATCTGGGCTTCTATTGGGTGCAGCTCGCCAACTTCCAAAAACCCAACGACGATCCGGCGGGTGGCGACGGATGGGCGAGATTGCGCGAAGCCCAAGTCCAATCGCTCGGCATTCCCCATACGGGCATGGCCGTGATTATCGACATCGGCGAAGCGAACGACATCCATCCCCGGAACAAGCAGGATGTCGGTTGGCGACTCGCGCAGTGGGCGTTGCACCAGACGTACGGCAAGAAGGAACTGGTTCCAAGCGGACCGCTCTACGCAAGCCACAAGGCGGAAGGCGGCTCGATCCGCGTGGCGTTCCACCATGTCGGCGGGGGATTGATGGTCGGCGCGAAAACGGGGCTCGAACCGACCACCGAGGTCGCCAACGGGAAGCTCGAACGGTTCGCGATCGCCGGTGCGGACAAGAAATGGGTCTGGGCCGACGCGAAAATCGACGGCGAGACGGTGGTTGTTTCATCGCCGAGCGTCCCGGAACCGGTGGCTGTCCGCTATGCGTTTTCGATGAACCCGGTCGGTGCGAACCTATACAACAAGGATGGAATGCCCGCGTCACCGTTCCGCACCGACAACTGGTAGGCGGCGCGGTACGCAAGTCGTTGAAACCCGATTAGGAGGCAAGCGTCAAGAGCGCACCGTGGCACTCGGGCACGGACAACCGACCAAATCACTCGCCAACCTCCTGGATCTACCAATCACCCAATCTGACCCCGATCCGCATTCCGTGTCCTGCCGTGGCTGCTTTGACAAGCTCGGCCATCTTGGGGCCACGGAATCATACGGAACAACACGGAATTCCCAATACCAGATTGGCGCGTTCGGCATGGGGCGTCGGCGGATAGGTGAGCGGGGAGTGGAACGGCGGGCGGGGGACGTCCGTCCCCTTTTAAACACGCCAACGACGATTGCCATGATCGTTCGGGACCTGGCCCCGCCCCCAGATCGGCGGCCGAATGTCGCGGAACACGATCTTCAACTGGTCGATAGCTACCGATCTCTTGGATTCCGCCTTGGTTGTCTCCCGGGACGGTAAGACGAAACACGATCCTGTTTCCAAACAACGAATAATACACAAACGCCACAGCGGGCCAGGTAGTGGCGAAAATGACGAGGCATTCCGCGCCGTGACGCCACATCGGCGCGAATATTCCCTTTCCGATGTTCGCCGCGGCCCGAGGGTCGATTTCATCGTCGAATACCCATAAGTACCCCATCCCCGCAAGACACGCGGCGAGAACGGAAACCAAGGCGCACACGACACGGTTCATCGTAATTCTCTGGTCGGCAGGACCAATGGCGATCGCGAACCCTGTTCCCAAAGCCCGGCTTCGCGACCGAATGCTTCACGGCATCGGGTGTTTCTCAAAAAACTCCCACATGAGATCGTTCGCCGAGACATTGGCGGTCGACTTGCCGAGCGTGCGGAGCCTGGTGGGCTGACCGGGCCAGGTGTGGCCCATCCCGCGGATTTCGACGAGCACGACTTCGGAACCATCCCGGCCCTGGCCATAGGTCGTGCGCAGCGCGGACGTACCGTCGCCCTCGGTGTCCGCGATCGTCGCCACCGTGGGCCGGTTCTGACATCCGTTCGATTCGACCCAGGCACGGATGGAATGCTCCACGGAATGGAACTCCGTGCCCGACGGCCCCACCCCCTTCCCTCCGCCGATCGGAACGTGCTCGTCGTCCGTCCCGTGGAAGTGGATGACCGAAACCGGACGCTTGGGTCGGCATGTCTCGGTTCCCATGGTTCCGGCGACCGGAGCGATCGCGGCGATGCGGTCGGAGAGTTCGGAGGCAAGTCGGTACGCCATGATCGCGCCGTTCGACATGCCCGTGGCGTAAACCCGTTTCGAGTCCACTCGACAGACGAGCGCCAAGTCGTCGAGCAGTTTTCGAGTGAAATTCACGTCATCCACGTTATGGGTCATGGCGTATCCGCAGCAATTGCCGCCGTGGAAGGTGAGCACGCGAGGTAGTCGTCCGGTGCCGTTGGGATAGACCACGATGAAACCCGCCTGATCCGACTTCCGGTTCAGGCCGCTGAACGCCACCATGGTTTCGGCGTGTGTCCCGCCGCCGTGGAAGGCGAGCACGACGGGAGTCGGCTTCCGGCGGTCGTAGGTCCGCGGAACGTGGACCACGTACGACCGATCGCGTCCATCAACGGAAAGAGATCGCGTATGATCGCCGGGGCCGAGTGCTTCGGAGGGGACCATGATCAGACTCAATGCGATTGCGGCATACATGCGTCGATTTCCTTGCCGCCTCCGCGCGCGGCAACACGGTGTGGCGAACATTCCACCCGGCGCGGACGGACTTTTCGCCGCGCACGCGATAAGCTTACGGTAAGCGCTCCGTGAACTCCATCCGCGACTCCCCATCGAGAGCCGATCGGTCTGGATCGTCCCCAACCGGTCGACCTGTTGATCGCCCTGCACGGTCATGGTTCGGACCGATGGCAATACGTGCGGGACGCGCGGGGCGAATACCGCGGAGTCCGCGACGTCGCCGCTCGGCGCGGCATGGTGTTCATCTCGCCCGACTATCGCGCGCCCGCTTCGTGGACGGGACCGAAAGGCGAATCCGATCTGAGGCGGATCCTCGATCGACTCGAGCGGCAATACCGCGTGCGGCGCGTCTATCTCGCGGGCGGTTCGATGGGCGGCACGGGCGCGCTGATCTTCGCGTGCCTGCATCCCGATCGGATCGATGGAGTCCTTTCCGAAAACGGCCCGGCCAACGTGGTCGAGTACGCGGGTTTCGGGGACGCGATCGCCCTTGTCAGGGCTGCCAGGCGAACTCGCCGCTCGCAACGCCCCAGTCATTCCCAAAATACCCCGCGGCGCGCACGCCGTCCCATCCCACGGCGAGTGACTCGGCGGACAGAAGCATGCAGTCGGGGATCCCGACTCCCGAAACGAAATACGGGATGCGATTGGCCAGGCGTCGGCCGATCGGCCCGGTTCCCGCGACGACGCCCACCAGCCCGCGATCGCTGCCGGGCCGAGGCCGAACGAACAGGCAGGCCAGGTCGTCACCCTCGAACGCGCGATCGCCGATCCGAGCTCGATTCGGTGCGACTTCCGCCGGGCTCGAAGCCAGGAGGACGGGCCACGCCGCGTTCGACTCGGCATGGCCATAGACAATCACGTTGCGATCGCGTTCGGCGGCGTCGCTTGGATCATGGCGTTCCAGGAAGGCCCGGTCGGAGACGATGTCGACCGAGCCGTTTCCCTGGTACCAGAACTGCTCGGCGTCGAATCGAGCCTTCGCGAGGGCCCACGCGTTTTCCTCGTCCGTTCCGGTTGTGCCATGGACGAACATCATGCGATTGCGGAACGCCTCCTTGAACGGGCCGCCTCGTTCGGCCCGCTTGTGTTCGGCCGGTGGCGCGGACACCGCGTGCCACGCGCCGTCGCGTGATTCGAGCCAGACGCGGCGGGATGCCCCGGCGCCCGCGGGTTCCGGCCATGGAAGGGGGTCGAGCCTCTGTCCGTCCAACTCGATGGTGATTTCCTCCGCGGGCTTGTGGCCGACCAGGTCGAACGCGATCCGCGCGACGTTGTCGGTCGTCCCGCTCAGAAAACGGTGATCGGGATCGTACGTCGCACGGACCGAACTGGGCAGGAACGCGCGGCGCTGCGCGTCGACACGAACCCAGTGGCAGTCGGCCGACACGACGGGGCTCATCGTGGTGAACGCGACGCGACGCGTGTCTTCGACCTTCGGGATCTCGTGGCGCAGAAAGAAGTCGGTCATCGGCGGCCAGTCGACGCATGGATTTCCCCACCAATGTCCGGCTCCCGGCTGTTCGCGGTAGACGAAGTCCGGGTGGAATTCGGCGAGCCGTTTTCGCATGGCGCGCGCCTGGGCGACCGGGACGTTGTCATCCTGGTCACCATGGAGCACATAGACGCCATGGTGCGCGAGATTGGCGGAAACGGCGAGCGTGTCGCTCGCTCCGGCGGCGCGCAGCACGATCTCCGACATGGGCGTCCCGCGATCGGCGCGACCGCCGTCCGCATAGGACGCCATGCTGACCCAACCGGCGCTCGGACCGATCGCCGCGAAGCGATCGGGATAGGTCGCGCCCAAATGCCACGTTCCGTGCCCGCCCATCGAATGGCCCGTGAGATACACTCGGCGACGATCCGCGCCGAACGCGGCCGACGCGTGTTCGAGCACTTCGAGCGCGTCGATTCGGCCCCAATCCTCCCAATCAAAACCGAACGGTCGGCGATTGGTTGGCGCGATCGTGACCAGGCCGGGCTTCGCGGCGAAGCAGGCCGCCTGCCCCATCCCCTCGACGCCCGCGCCGTGAAGGGTCATGACGAGCGCGGGAGGATTCGGCGTCGATCCGGTCGTTTCGTTCGAGGAACGCGCGTTCACCAAATCGAGCGGGGGAACGACCGCGTAGTACTGCACGCTCCCATCGATGCCGCTGAGAAACGTCGCCTTGCGCGTCGCGGTCGGGCCGACCACCCGCAAGGCGATGCGGCGCGAATCGATCGGCTGAACGGGCTCCCGCCCATCGGTCGACCCACGCGCGACGCTGAGTTCGCACACGAGTTCCTCGGCGGCCGCCGTCATCGAACCGGGAACCGTGATGCGCACCGGGACCTTGCGTACCGTGAGCGGAGCGATCGGGGGAAGGGGCGCCGTCGCGGGCGTCGCGCCCGAGCCGTCGGGATCCAATCGGACGGATACGATCCCATCATTCAGAAAATCCGTCGTCGCGTTGACCACCACGATTCCCACCCATGCGTCGGTATCCGAACCGGCGGCGAGGTCGGGGAGCGTCGCATCGGCCGGATCGATCCAGACCGGCTTGTCGATCGGCGCGAGTTTCGCGACGAGTCGGCCTCGGCGCACGGAAAAGAGGATGTCGTTGCGCCCCGACCGCAAGAGCACCGGCAGACGCACGTAACCGTGCGAGTACGGATCACCGGCTCGCGGCTCCCCGTTGACGATCGCCGAACTATGGCCGGACGCTTCGAGCAGCATGACACGCGCTTGATCGGAAGGCACGTCGAAATGGACGTATCCGCCCCGAAGGGCTTCATGCGTGAACGAACCGTCATCGGCGGCCTGGACGGGAATCCACTCGCGCCGCGCGCCGTCGGCGAGCGTCAGGGCTCCGCCCGGACGAGGTGGTTCCAATGCGCCTCGCGCGAGAGCGTAATCGAGAGCATCGATCCGCACGGCGGACCGGCCGAGCGATCGTGTCGGCGCGATGGCCAATCCGCGCGTGAGCCGCACCGTGCCGACCGGCTCGGCGACCGGCGGATCGTCGTCGGCACGTTCCGGCGCGCGACCAGGCACCCGTGCGGTTTCCTTGGCCCACACGACGCCGACAACTCGGTGGTCGACGCGGACCGATAGGACGTGGACCGATAGGACGAGAAGCGCGGACACGATCGTCCGCGCGGGAACCCGTTGGCCCGACATCAACCACCGCATGATGATTTGCTCCGAACGAGGTGCTCCGTTGCTCTCCGAAGAGCCATCCGAAAGGCGTTGTCCATTCGGCGCGTGGCACATAGGTTGTACCCGATCATCGGCATCGCCCGCGCGGGTCCACGAAAGAAGGCCGTAAACCCTTTGGATTTACGGCCTTTCGTGGAACTGGGGAGCAGGGATTTGAACCCCAACTAACTGATCCAGAGTCAGTCGTGCTACCGTTACACTACTCCCCAAACCGCTCGGCGAACGGCCGTCGATCCCACGAGAAAATCTCGTCGCGATTCGATGCCCGACGACCGCCAAGTCCTTCGCGTACACTACGTCTTTCCCCGAACCCGGTCAAGTCCGCCCGGTCAGAGCCCGCGATGGGAGCGCGCCGGGGCGTTGGCTTTGGCCGACGCATGATGCCGCGAGGGCTGAAGCCCACGCTACGGTGGCCGGCATTGGTATGCGCGTGGGATTAGCCGTTACGAACCCGCGCGTTGACGGTCTCTCGGGCCGCGACTTACACTGGGATTGCGTCCAGCGTGATCACGTCCTCGGCGCGGCCCCGATCCTCCGATCGCGGTCGTTGAGGGAGCCCCTATGGCCTTTCTGCTCGTCGAAAACGGACCCGATGCGGGAAAGCGCTATCGAGTATCCAATCAGGGCGTGACGATCGGGCGGCATCCCGAATGCGAGATCCTCGTGGATGGCCACGGGGTCAGCCGCCACCATGCCAAGGTCTGGGTCGAGGACCAGCGGTACTATGTCGCCGATCTGCTCAGCCGCAACGGCACCGAGCTCAATGATCAGCCGATCGGCGGAACGCCCGGCAAGACGCCCGCCCATCACGAGCTCCACTCGGGCGACGAGATCCGCGTTTGCGGAGTGGCTTTTCGATTTGTGAGTGACGACGCCGACCCCGCGGCCACACTGGACGAGGACGAATCAAGTTCGGCCTTCGCGCTCGCCGACGAGCCGAGCACCGGTTCGACGATCATGTCGAAACTGGATCTCTTGTCACACGGCAGCTCGATGCAGCTCACCGCGTCCACGCAGGCCAAGCTCACGGCCGTCCTCGACATCAACCGATCGATGGCCCGCGCGCTCGCGCTCGACAGCGTGCTTCCCAATGTCCTCGAATGCCTGTTTCGGATATTCGTCCAGGCGGACCGCGGGTTCATCGTACTGAAGGGCCCCAGGGGGGAACTGGTCCCGCGCTACATGAAGACGCGCCGCGAGAACTCGAGGGAATCGGCTCGCATCAGCCGCACGATCGTCAACGAAGTGCTGAAAGCGAAAGAGGCCATCCTGTCGGCCGACGCGGCTTCGGACAACCGGTTCGAACTGAGCCAGAGCATCGCCGACTTCCGGATCCGTTCGATGATGTGCGCGCCGCTCCTGGACATCGAGGGAGAGCCGTTGGGCGTCATCCAAATCGACACGCTCGATCAGCGCAAACGATTTGAAGCGGACGATCTCGAGATTCTCGCCGCGATCGCCGCACAGGCGGGCATCGCGATCAACAACGCGCAGTTGCACGAACAGGCCTTGAGGCGGCGGGCCGTCGAACGGGATCTGGCCATCGCCCATCAGGTCCAGATCGGATTCCTGCCCCAGCGACGGCCCGAACTGGATGGTTATTGCTTCTTCGACTATTACCGATCGGCCAACGATATCGGCGGCGACTACTACGACTACATCCAACTCCCGGACGGCCGAGTCGCCGTCGTGGTCGCCGACGTCGTGGGGCACGGAGTCGCCGCCGCGCTTCTGATGGCGAAACTCTCCGCCGAAACGCGGTTCTGCCTGGCCATGTGCGAGGACGCGGCTCAGGCGCTCACCGAATTGAATCGGCGGTTCTACAACCCCAACAGCGATCGGTTCGCGACGATCGTGATCGTTGTCGTCGATCCCAAGACGGATCAGGTCGCCATCGTGAACGGCGGACACATGGCGCCGATCTGGAGGAAAGCCTCGGGCGAACTCATCGACGCGGGAGAGGACGTATCGAGCGTTCCGATCGGTATCGTGGACGACATGCCGTACGAACTGGCCGTCATTCAGCTTGAACCGGGCGACTGCCTCACACTCTATACCGACGGCATCAACGAGGCGATGGACGCGAAGGAAGATCAATTCACGATCGAACGGATGCGGGAGACGATCCGGCGCCTTCCAGGCGGACTGGCGGCGTACGGCAAGGCCGTCATCGACGACGTCCAGCGTTTCATGGGGGAAGCGTCCCAGTTCGACGACATGTGCCTTGTCACCGTCGGCCGCATACCCTAGGCGTCCCAGGCCGGCTGGGCGATCGGATTTCGGTAACGATCCAGACGTTGCGGTACGTCACCGGGTTCCCGTGATCCTGGAAATAGATCGGCAGATCGTTCGGCCCCTCGGGCTGCCCAGCTCCCGTCTTATCCGGAATCGGCCGGTGATAGTGCACGGCGACGCCGTTGTGGAACACGGTCAGTTCGGCGTCGTCTGTTTTCGTTCCGGATGCGTTCCACCGCGCCGCGCGGAACGTGATATCGTAGGTTTGCCATGCGAGCGGCGGCAGGCACATGTTCAGCGCGGGCCGCCTCTGTCGGTACAGGCCTCCGCACTCGTTCGCCTCGCCGGACAATCCGAACGAATCGAGGATCTGAACTTCGTAGCGCCGCTGGATGTAGATCCCGCTGTTTCCGCGACCCTGGCCCCGCGCGTCGGGCATGAACGGAGTACGGAATTCGGCGTGCATGGTGAAGTCGCCGACGGGAATGGTCGTGACGGCGCCGGCGAGCAACGAACCATCCTCGGCAAGCTTGACTCGATCGAGCCGGTTTGCGCGGCCATCGGCGAAAAGCACGATCGCGTCCTCGGGCGGTTTCAGTCCCAGCGTCGGGCTCGAACGGTGGTACCGCATCAGGCGACCGGACCCCCATGGAGCGCGGAAGTCGGTTCGCCCACCCGAGATCTCGGCTCGAATCCCGTCATCCCCCATCAAGACGACTCGACCGCCCGGCTCGGTCTCGCGTTGTCCCTTCAGTTTCACGCCGGGCCATTCGATCTCGCCTTTTCCCGGCAATCCGCCTTCGAACCAACGGGCCTCGAAAGCACCCTGTCCCAGCGCGACGACCTGCATTCCAACCGGCCGGTCGCCGCACGATCCGCGCACGCATCCCAGGAACTCGCCTTGGTCGACAAGGTCCGGCTCCACGCGATCGGTCGGACGGCGATCCGCGCCGGTCGCGGGTCGGACACCGGAAATCCCACACGTGAAGCTCCAAACCAGCGCGATCCCAATCGGCCATCGCATGACCACGACCTCCCTCCCAGCCTTCAACCGAGATTCCGGAGACCCGCGCGCTCCCCAAGATCGCGGACTCGCTGAATGCCAACCACTCCGGCGTCGTCGCGTCGGGACTTGGCACCAGTTTGTTTCGAGCGAGTCCGGACCGCAAGCCGGGCGATCCGGGCGGCCCGTCGGTCCCGCCACCGCGCGGGAACCGAGCCATGGCTTGGACGCGCCGCGCGCCGGCGCGGCGCACGGACTGAGGCGACTTGCCCGGGAGGACCGCACCATCGCTGGTCGGCGAACGGTCGTTGTGCGACAATGGAAACGCACCGCGGTCGTATAGGAAGGGCGCTCGGCGACCGGTGGGTGCCTTGTCCGATTGCCGTGGCACGCGCGTCGAGGTGGAGGTCTGTCATGGGCTCCCGATCTTCGAGCGGCCGTCGCGGGACGGTCGCCGCCTATTATTGGATCTGCGCGCTCGGTGTCCCGCTGGTGGTTTCCGGCTGCGCCGAGCCTGTTCCGCTCGCCGACAACGCGACAACCGGGACTCCTCCATCCTCGGCCGAATCGCCCGCATCGGATCCAAGCGACACAAACCCGTCACAGCGGTCGACCTTCCCGCCGGGCGATCCGTCGACGGCGGGCATGTACGATCCGGCGAGGAACGCGCCGCCGTCGGGCGGAGGACCGCCGCCGTCCGTTTTCGGAGGGCCGGGCGGGGCTGCGCCGGGAGCGACGAACGCGGGCGGCTCGCCGGATTCGCCGAGCATACCCGGGGCGCCGGTACGCGATCCGTTCGCCGAGTCCCAAGGCGGAACGCGGGCCGGATCGGACCCGTTCGCCGGCGCGGCTCCGCCCGTGTCGAGCCCGCCTCCATCGGCGACCGAGCGGGTCAAGGCGGATGTCGGCGTGGGAGCGAAAGGCCGGTCGCTCGATAAGTACGACAAGGGCGTGCAACGGATGATCGCGCAGCCCGCGAAGAGCCTCTTCGCGGCGCGCGAACGGATCACCTTCAACATCGCGCTGCCCCACGCCCTCCAGCTCTTCGAAGCGCTGAACGGCTATGCGCCGCGTTCCCACGAGGAATTCATGCGCGACGTGGTCGAGGCGAACAACATCCAGTTGCCTGAACTGCGTCCGGGCCATCGCTACCTGTACGATCCCAAGACGAAAGAGCTTTTCGTCGAGATGCCGGCGACACCCTGATCGCGGGCGCGCGCCGCGGTGCGCGGAATTCGGCGAATCCGCGGACCACACAATCGGACGGTTTGGGTCGTCCGCCCACCGTATTTTCGGACGAGGCCCCTTGACGGCCGGGATACCGTCAATCGCAATGAGGATAGGCGAAGGAAGAGGCTCCCACGCGGTCCGCGCGGCCCCTCTTGCCCGCCGAACTCACCCCCAGGCGATCCCATGGCACGCGGCCTCGCGACGGCGTTTTTTCTCGGTGTGTGCATCGCGGTTCCCGTCCTTCGCGCCGACGAATGGGCCGCCGCGCGGTCAACCTACACGCATGATCCCAGGACCGGGCAGCGGGTCTACCGCTACTCGCCGATCGGCCCCGTTTACGCGTTTCCCGACCGGAACGTCGTGCAAAGCGGTTATCGCCATATTCAGAGCGTAATCGAGGCGGGCGGTACGGCCGACTATCTGCACGTGGTCGAGGAATGGGGCCGGAATCCCGTTCGGCCGTATGGCGAATGGCAATACCCGTTTCGACCGTACTCGGTCCCCTACGGGCTTTGGGGTCCGCCGGTCATGTACGGAATGCCCTACGGGTGTCCGGCGCCGTACGGATCCTATCCCACGATGCCGTTCCCCGGGCCTTCGGGACCAGGCACCTGGAGCGGACCGTGGGGCGCCGGCGGCGCGGGCCCATGGCATGGCCATCACCACGGCGGCGGTTATGCGCCGCCGAGCGGTCCGTAGCGTAACGCGGCGCGGCGAACGCGGAGCCAAGCCGACCCGCGGCGCGGCCGAAGCCCCTAGAATGCCGTCGCCGGATCGCGACCTGGAGCCGCCGCGTCGGGCGGGTCGCGCCGGAGCGCCTCGTGGGGACCGTGGTGGCTGTAGTTCGCCACTTTCCACGCGCCGCCGTGTTTCTTGAAATCGACGATCAGATACCGGACCACCACCTGATTGGCGATCTCGCCCGAACGGGTTCCTCCGACGACGCGCACATTGCATTTCACGACGGCGTGTTGGGCGTCGAGCACGGTTGCTTCCCAGACTTGGGTGATGCGGGCCTGATCGAGTTGATAATGATTGTATTCGGCGGTCGCGACATCCTTCACGCCCCGCGCGTCGGGATGGATGAAGGCGAGCAGATCCTCGAGCCGCTTCCGTTCGACGGCCTCGGCGATTCGATCGAGTGTGTCGAGGAGTTGCTCGCGATCGGTCGTCCAGATTCGTTCGATGGCGATCAGTCCCGCGGTGACCGCGAGAACGCCGACCATCGCGCCAAGCGCCGCGCGGTGTCCGGTCTGCGACCAGACAACCAGCAGAACGGCGGCCACAAGGCAACCCGCCAGTCCGATCGTCACCGGACTTTCGGCAAGAACGGTCAACATGTTCGGTCCGGGAACGCGTCCCGCTCCGGAATGGCATGCGATGGAGGGCCGACACGCGCGGCGGGTGGCTCCGCGGAGTGACACCGTGCGCGGCGTCTCGCGAAAAGGCCCGCCCACGCGACCACGAGCAGGGCGGCCAAGAGCGCGTGGAGCGGTTTGAGCGTCAACACGGGACGCGCCGGATCGGAGAGGGGCGTGGAGGGCGTTTCACCGGCGCGCACTCGGGCGGCACGCGTTCGGCCTTGCATGTTCCGCTCGATCTGCGATTGGCGCGAGGCGATTCTCGGTTCCATCAGCATGAGCGCGGCGAGCCCGGCCGTCGCGAACAGATAGAGCCAGAACCACGGAGAATCCGTGATCGGCGCGCTGCACGGTTTCGGTGCGTTGCCGTTCATCGAGTCCGCGGGGCGAGTCAGCGCGGCCGGCGGAACGTCCGGCCACCGTATTCGGCGGCCGGACCGAGTTCTTCCTCGATCCGAAGCAGTTGGTTGTATTTCGCCATACGGTCGCTTCGAGACGCCGAACCGGTCTTGATCTGACCCGTTCGGAGACCAACGGCGAGGTCCGCGATCGTCGCGTCCTCGGTCTCCCCGCTCCGGTGGCTCGCGATGCTCGTGTAGCCGTTCCGCGCGGCGAGTTGGATCGCGTCGATCGTCTCGGTCAACGTGCCGATCTGGTTCACCTTGATCAGAATGCTGTTGGCGACTCCCTTGTCGATCCCCTGCCGCAATCGCTCGGTATTCGTGACGAACAGATCGTCGCCGACGAGCTGGACTTTGGAGCCGAGACGCCGGGTGAGTTGCGTCCATCCGTCCCAATCGTCCTCGCCGCATCCGTCCTCGATCGAACAAATCGGGTAGTGCTCCGCCCAGTCGGCCAGGAAATCGACCATGCCCGCGGAATCGAGCCGTTTTCCATCAATGGCGTAGAGCCCCGTGTCGCGCGAGTACAATTCGGTGGCGGCCACGTCGAGGGCGATCGCGACCTGGTCGCCCGGCTGATAGCCGGCCTTCACGATCGCCTCCATGATCAGGTCGAGCGCTTCACCGTTGCTCTTGAGATCCGGAGCGAACCCGCCCTCATCGCCGACACTCGTGTTGAGCTTCCGGCCGCGGAGCACCTTCTTGAGCTGGTGGAAGATCTCGACGCCCGCGCGCAACGCCTCCGAATAGCTCGGAAAGCCAAGGGGCATGACCATGAATTCCTGCACATCAACCGAGTTATCGGCGTGTCGGCCTCCGTTGATGATGTTCATCATGGGAGCGGGAAGCAACGTCGCGCCGACGCCGCCCAGGTACCGGTACAGGGGCAGGCCGGCGGATTGCGCCGCGGCCTTGGCGACGGCGAGCGAGACGCCGAGGATCGCGTTGGCGCCGAGGTTCTTCTTGTTGTCCGTGCCGTCGAGCCCCCGCATTTGCGCATCGATGGCCGATTGATCGAGGGCATCGGCGCCGAGAAGGGCCTCGGCGATGGTCGAGTTGACGTGCGCGACGGCGTTGAGCACTCCCTTGCCGAGAAATCTCGTGCGGTCCTCGTCGCGCAATTCCCACGCCTCGTGCGCGCCCGTGCTCGCTCCGCTCGGAACGGCCGCTCGACCAAACGCGTTGTCGGAAAGCGCGACGTCGACTTCGATCGTGGGGTTTCCGCGGCTATCGAGGATTTGCCGGGCTACGACGGAGGCAATCAGGCTCATGACGCGACCTTTCCAGTCCGTTCTTCGCGAATCGTCCCTATTTGCCGCGCGCGGCTTGGGAAACGCGCCTCGCGCTTCGTTCCAGCGCGCCATTGTGCCGAAAACGGCTCGAACCCGCCAGCGGGCGCGAACGGCCATTCACCGAGGCGCGGCGCGCCGCCCGCCCGTCTCGGCGCGCCGGAAGGACTCGGCGAGCGCATGGACCCGAGGCCAGGCGAGCTGTTCGGCGCGCGCGTCGCGCGGAAGATCGTGGGTCGCGAGGATCGCGTCGATCGACGGCTTGTCGAAACGGCCGGACAGGGCGGCGGCGAGCCCTCCGCGCAAGAGCTTCCGCCGATGCAGGAACACGGCCCGCGTGAACGCGTGGAAATACGCGGCGTCACCCAGGGCCGCCCGCATCACCGGGTCGGGGAGGATCCGCACGATGGCCGAGCCGACCTTGGGACGCGGCCAAAAAACGTCCGGAGGCAACTCCCGGATCCGCTCGATCCCGCATTGGCTCTGCATCCAGACGCTGATCGCTCCGTAGTCCTTGGTTCCCGGGCTCGCCGTCATACGGTCGGCGAGCTCTTTCTGAATGGTCACGACCATCCGTTCGGGTACGACCGGCGCGCTGAGCAGATTCGAGATCACCGGCGTCGCGACGCAGTAGGGCAAGTTCGCCGCCAGTTTGAATCGCCCATCGGGGACGGCGCGCAGTGCGGCCGCGACCGCGTCGAGCACCTCGGGGTGGAGCGTGTTCTTATTCTTGAGCGCGTCTTGGAGGAGCAACGTGGCGTTGGAGGCACCGGCGAGTTGTTCGCGGGCGAGCTGGTGCAGGTTCGGATCGATCTCGACACTGACGACCGCCCCCGCCTTGGCGGAAAGCCTCGCGGTGAGCGAGCCGGTGCCCGTGCCGACTTCGAGCACGACGTCGCGGGCCGAGAGATCGGACGATTCGACCACAAGGTCGACGAGATTCAGATCGATCAGGAAGTTCTGGCCGTGGCGAGTGATGGGCCGGATGCCGATTTCGTCGAATCGTCGCCGCAGGAACGTGAGCGTTTGGCGTTGGGACATGGGATCGGGGAGCGGTTTGAGCGTCCGAGGGTCGACCGCGCGTCGGCGAGCCGCGTAACGGGACCCGGTGCACCCCATCGTAACGCGTTCGGCTCGACGAGGGCTAGGCCGCGCTCCCGAGATTCCTCGCGCGATCGACTCGACGAGGGCCAGGCCGCGCTCCCGAGATTCCTCGCGTTCGCCCGGCCGGGCTTTCGACGCGCCGGCGGCCCATTCAACCGCCGGACGATTCCCGGTACGATAAAACCGTCGTGATCGGGCCGCCGCGAACAACAGCCAACGGGTTTCGGTTTCTCGCATGTTCACGGGAATCATCCAGACGACCGGCCGCGTCTCCCGCCTCGCGCCGCTGGGCGCTGGAATACGGCTCGCGCTCGAAACGCGCGAACTCGCGCCCGGACTCCGGGTCGGGGACAGCGTGTGTGTCGCCGGATGTTGTTTGACGGTGGTCGAAACCGACGGATCCCGGATCGGTTTCGACATGGGTGAAGAGACGATCGGCCGGACGACGCTCGGCCGAAGGCGCATCGGCGACCGGATCAACCTCGAATCGTCGCTCCGCGCCGGCGATCCGCTCGGCGGCCATTTCGTGACGGGGCATATCGATGGCGTGGGGCGACTGGCGCGGCGCGACGATCACGGCGACTGGTCCGATTGTTGGTTTTCGGCATCCCCCGCCCTGCTCCGTCAAATGGCATCGAAAGGTTCGGTCGCCGTCGACGGCGTCAGTTTGACGCTGGTCGAGGTCGGTTCGGACCGATTCAGCGTGGCCCTGATCCCCCACACGCTCGCCGTCACGACGCTCGGCGAACTGCGCGTCGGCGATGAAGTCAACCTGGAGACCGATGTGCTGGCGAAGTACATTGAACGTCAACTGGGATTGCGTGATTCGGTTCCCGTCCCGCCGTCAGGCTCCCCATCCTAGGAAATGCGGCAAGGTCCATGAAATTCGTCGAATTGACCGGCAAGGCGCTGGCGCGCATCGTGAGGGACGAAGAGCTCCACACCGACGATCTCGCGGCAGCCGGCATCGAGGACGACACGATCGTGCGCATCAACGAGCAGGGGGACATCGAGGTGCGAAGGCCGCGAGGCTGGGACCTCGTCGGCGGCCTGCTCGGCGAATACCGCGAACGGATCCGCCGATTGACGGGCATGGAATACGCGTAGCCCGCGCCAACAATGGCGCAAAAATGGCGGAAGTGCATGGGAATCGAACCCACCCACCGCGCGGTTCACGCGCGGCGCAGCGGTTTTGAAGACCGTGGCCACCACCAGGTGTACAAGCACTTCCGCGTTCGGATCCGCCCGCGCGGGACCGACTCCCTTCCTCCCTTCGCGACGATCGTGTTATCGGGCCGAGCTGCCGGATCGCTCCGCGCCGCGACGTCCCGTCGGCATTGTGGCATTGTAGCGGCGCGCGGGGACGCGCACCAGCCGCGCCGGTGTTCGATCGCGTGCGATGGGCGGCACGCTACGAGGCGGTTCCCGAACGGGCGGCGTCCGGATGCCGGCCCCTCATCGGCTCCGCCCCGCGCGCGGTCGACTCGCGATCCTCGACCGGCGCGGGCGGCACGTCGAGCGCGCGGACCATGCGCGCCGACCGTTCGAGCGACGGCTGGCGATGGCGGGCCATGTCCAGGAGGATATCGCGGAGTCGGCGATTGGCCTGGTCGAGCTGCGTGTCGAGCGCGGCAAGCCGGTATTCCAGATCGGCGATCTTCCTTGCGTTGCGGATGGCCCGCGCGATGTTCTCCGCCGTCAGCGCGTCCCGCACCAGGTACTCGTGCGCGCCGCGCCGCAGCGCCGCGAGCGCTCGGTCCTCGTCGGTGGAGTCCGCCAACAGGATGACGGCGAGCGAGGGGAAGGCGAGCCGCAATCGGTCAAGCCCTTGAAAATCGAACGGCGTATCGGCCGCCGTCAGATCGACGAGGACCGCGTGCGCGTTTTCCATGACCGACGATCGCAGCGCATCCTCGATCGACGAGAACGGCCGCACATCGAGCGCGGGAACGCGATCGAGGACCTGCCGAACGACCGGTTCGCGGCGATCGATGACCAAAACGCACGGATTGAGTAACGGGTTCATGGAAGATCGCGGCATCTCTTTTTGGGTGACACACGGTGCGCGAACGCGCGCGTCCCGGCCGAAGGCCCATTGCCACCGGTCCTCTTGTCGACGGTTCGCGCGGGACGCGTCCGCCCAACCGGCACCTCGTCCGCCTCCGACCAAACATAGCTCACGCCGACGAGCCGATCGGTGCCCGCAAGCCTCCGCGACATTGGAACCCCAGATCCCGCAATTCCCCCAATCGAACCGGTCGGCGCGCGGTCGATTCGGATCGTAGGACCGCGGCGGGACCGAGCGATCGACCGTGTCTCGGGAAACCGATAAACGGCGAGGCCGGGGATGCTGGGCGGTAAGGACCGCCGGCAATCCCGACCGGTTCGGACGAGGATTGCGGGTGTCGCGCACAGGGGTGGCGACGGGACCGCGCCGGATCGCAATCCCCCACAAATGAGGAAGATCCGAGCCGGATGGACCGGGTGGCCCGTTTGAACAGGCGGTGACGGCATGGTAGTCTCGGAGCTTGCGCGATGCGGACCGGCCTGCGGACGATGCCCGCCGACCGGCCCGTCGCTTCTCGCGTCCCTGGATGGGACGGCGCCGCCGAGGCGGCATCCCCGCGCATCGGAATCCGTATCGGAATCCGATGTGTCGAGACGTTTGGAAGGTGTTGTATTCGGTCGCGTCTTGGGTGGTTGGGCTCGAGAATGGGCGCGGCATTCCCCGTCGATGGGCGCGGTGGATCGAGCGTGGGAGACCGGATCCGTCCGCTCGACGGTTCCGCACGGCCCGCGGAGCGCCGCACGTCGCGAAATGGGAGCGTCAGCACGGTGAATCTGGAACCACTTTTCGGGTCGCATCCTCCAGCGCGCACCACGATCATCGATTCGCTCGATTACTGGGCTTCCCAGTATCCCGACCAGGACGCGTTCCTGGCGACCGATGTGGAGTCGTTTGAAATCCGGATTTCGTACGAGGCTTTGCGTCGGAAGAGCCGCGCCATCGCGCGGGTGCTTGTCGAAAAAGGGTTGGTGGGCGAACGGGTTCTCCTGCTGTATCCGGCGGAACGACCGTTGGAGTTCGTCGCGGGGTTCCTCGGATGCCTGACGGCGGGGGCGGTCGCGATCCCCGCCTATCCGCCTCGCCGAAACCGCAACATGAAGCGGATCCTCGCGATTTCGGACGATGCGTCGGCCCGGGCCGCCCTGACCGTCACCGAAACGATCGAACGGCTCGGAAGCATGCTCGACGAAGCCCAGGCGCTCGGCGATCTCGACTGGATCGCGACCGACGACCTGATTGGCGGACCGGACGAACCACGATTGGTCGACCTCTCCCCCGAACAGCTCGCCTTCCTTCAATACACGTCCGGATCAACGGGATCGCCGAAGGGGGTGATGCTCACCCACGCGAACACGATCCACAACGTTTCCTTGATCACGCACGCGTTCCGGATGAGCCGAACGGGGAGCGGCGTGTTCTGGTTGCCGACGTATCACGACATGGGCCTGGTGGGCGGCGTACTCAAGCCGCTCTTCTTCGGCCGACCGAACGTTCTGATGTCGCCGTTCACGTTCCTTGCGAAGCCGATCCGATGGCTCAAGGCGATCAGCAAATACCGCGGGACGGTCAGTGGCGGCCCGAACTTCGCCTACGATCTGTGCGTGCAGAAGATCCCGCACGAGGAGATGGAGGGGATCGATTTGAGCACATGGGATGTGGCGTTCAACGGCGCCGAGCCGGTTCGGCGCGACACGATCCAGAATTTCACGCAGAAGTTCTCGCAATATGGGTTTCGCGCGAACGCCATGTATCCCTGTTACGGGATGGCGGAGAGCACGTTGATCGTGACCGGAAAGCCGAAGTCCCGTACGCCGACGATCCTGGCCGTGCATGGCCCCGAACTCAACGAACACCGGGTGAATGTCGTCGACTGTACGGCGCCGTTCGCCCAGGAACTGGCTTCGTCGGGCGTAGTGCTGCCCGAGGAGGATGTGCTGATCGTCGACCCGGAGACGCACGCGCCTTTGCCTTCGGAAAAAGTCGGCGAGATCTGGATCCACAGCGCGTCGGTGGGCGTCGGGTACTGGAACAAGCCCGAAATCACCGAGCACGTCTTCCGGGCTCGCCGATCCGACGGACACGGTCCCTACCTGCGATCGGGCGACTTGGGGTTCATGTACGACGACGAGTTGTACGTGACGGGCCGCATCAAGGATCTGATCATTGTTCGCGGCGTCAATCGCTATCCGCAGGACATCGAGCTGACGGTCGAGAAAGCGACGTCCCGCATCCAGCCCGGCGGCGTGGCCGCGTTCGCCGTGGATATCCAGGGGCAGGAGCGGCTGGTGGTCGTCGCGGAGGTCGAGCGGAAGCGTTCGGACGATTGGAGCGACGTCGTGCAAGCGGTCCGGAGGGACGTCGCCCGCGACTACGATCTTCCGCCGGACGCGGTCGTCCTCGTTCGATTCGGTTCGATCCCGACGACGTCGAGCGGGAAGATCCAGCGGCACGCATGCCGCCAGGAGTTCCTCGAAGGCACGTTGAAGGTCGTCGCCCAGTGGACGGTTTGGGACCAGGAATCGACGATGGCCGTTTCCCTCCCGGCTCCACAACCGGGCGGGGCGTCCAACGGCGAGGCGAGTCGGGCGATCCATCCGATCGTCGCGGCAAAGGTCCTCGAACAGGTGCGCGCCGTCGCGAAGGAGCGGGGGCGCCATGTCACGCTCGACACCAACATCGTCCTCGACCTCGGGCTCGACTCGCTCGAACGGCTCCAGATCGCCGCCGCGCTCGAAGACGTGTTTGGCGGACGATTCCCCGAGGACGTGTTGGGCCAGATCGAAACGTGCCGCGAGGTGGCCGAGGCGATCGAACGGCACATGGGCACGACACCTCGCGGGCAGCGGCCAACCGAAACGTCGGACCACGACATGACGCCCCGCCCGGCGAACTACGCGCCGGCCGACGAGGACTGCCGGTTCGACAAGCTCAGCGAGTACAAACGGCTCAAACTCCAAATGCGTCAAATCGAGGCGGCGGGGGCGGTCAACCCGTATTTCCAGGCGCACGACGGACTGACCCGCGACACGACGATCATTCGCGGACGCAGGATGCGCAGCTTCGCGAGCTACAACTACGTCGGCATGTCGGGGGATCCCGTCGTGAGCCGCGCGGCGAAGGAGGCGATCGATCGGTACGGCACGAGCGTTTCGGCGAGCCGACTGGTGAGCGGCGAGAAGACGATCCACCGCGAGCTCGAAACGGCCATCGCGGGCCTGATCGGCGTTCCCGACAGCATCGTTTTTGTGGGAGGCCATTCGACCAACGAGTCCACGATCGGCCACCTGTTCCGCTCGGGCGATCTGATCCTGCACGACGCGCTCGCGCACAACAGCATCATCCAGGGGGCGACCCTCTCCGGCGCTCGTCGCCGAGCTTTCCCGCACAACGACTGGCGCACGCTCGACCAGATCCTCCACGATGTCCGCCACGCCTACCACCGCGTGTTGATCGCCATCGAGGGCGTCTACAGCATGGACGGCGATTTCCCCGAGCTGCCCCGGTTCCTCGATGTGAAGCGTCGCCATCGGGTCTTTCTGATGGTCGACGAAGCCCATTCGATGGGAACGATGGGCGCGCGGGGTCGAGGCATCGCCGAGCACTTCGGCATCGATCCGAACGACGTCGATATCTGGATGGGAACGCTCAGCAAGTCGTTCGGAAGCTGCGGAGGCTACATCGCGGGTTGCAAGGAGCTTGTCGAATACCTGAAATACACCGCGCCGGGTTTCGTCTACAGCGTCGGAATTCCTCCGGCCAACGCCGCCGCCGCGCTCGCATCCCTGAGGCAGCTCGAAAAATGTCCCGAACGGGTCGCTCGGCTGCAGCACAACGCCGTGCGGTTCCTGACGCGCGCCCGCGAAAGGGGTCTCGACACGGGGCTCGGCCAAGGCACGCCCGTCGTACCGATCATCATCGGCAACTCGATGCGCGCGCTGGAATTGTCGCAGCGCCTCTTCGCCCGCGGGATCAACGTACTGCCCATCCTGTATCCGGCGGTCGAGGAAAAGGCGGCTCGACTGCGGTTCTTCATCACCGCGTGCCATTCCGACGAGCAGATCGACGAGACGGTTGACGCGGTCGCCGAGGAGCTTGCGGCGATCCGGCCCCATCCTTCGGGCAACGGGGCGACTCCGGCCGGCCGCGCCTCGGCGGAACGCGAAGTCGCGAGCCGTTAGCGCGACGACTCCCCGCGCGCATGGCGGCGCACCGAATCGGTCGATCCCCGCGTGCATGGGGCGCGCGGAAATCCCTTGCGTCCCTAGGTTCGACATCTACAATGAGTGCGCGTCCATCGGTGATCGATCGGGGATGATGATCAGCACATCCCGTTTCACGACGCGCCGTCCCCTGTCGAACACGCGCCGCGCGGCGATTCGCGAGACGCCGACCCCATCAGATTCGAGGAGCATTGAGTTGCTTACGGAAGCGGAAGTGCAACGCAGTTTTCGAATCCTTCTCAAGACGTGGAGCTCGGAGCCGGACGCGTTGGAAAAAGCCGAGGCCCTGCTCGACAACCTGCGTCCCGAGAGCCCGCTCCGGCACCGATTGTGCGGCGAACTGGATGAAGTGCGTCGACTGCAGGAATCGACGGGCTGAATCCGGACGATCGACCTCGAAGGGTCCTTCAGGCGGCCGCTTGAGCCGACCGAAAACCGCACGGATGGGGAATCGCGAGGCTCTCGGCGCGAGCCGTTGGACTACCGGTTGATGGTCAGGCCGATCGTGCCGCCGAGCAGCGTGAGGTCCTGTTCGTTGAACGCCGCGAGGTTTCCTCGCGCGATGCCGCGCGGGAAATGCAGGAACTGGAGGCCCGTCCGAAGCGAAATGTCCCGTGTCAGTTCGAACGCGGCTTCCGCACGCACATCGGCTCCGAAGACGAATTCGGAACTGTGCGACGCGGTGCCCGTGCGGAAGTACTTCTCGCTGTCGACGTCCGTGTCGGTGCCGACGCCGGCATAGAGGATCTGGTACACGTCCTGGCGCGAACTGAAGTTCTGGAAGTTCTGCGCCGCGAACGCCCGCAAGTCGCTCGACAAGAGCCAGCGGCTCTTTTGCTGGGCCCACCGCACGCCGATTTGGCCGCCCACCATCTGGTTGTCCCACCAAGTCAGGTTGTTCGTGATCTCCTCGATCTCGTCGGTCGTGTTCGGAAATGGATTCGTCACGCCCGTGTCGTCGAACCGCGTGTACGCGTCATGTTGCGTGTGGTCCTTGAACTTGATGTATCGGAACCCGGCGAACGGCTCGAGCGTGCCGCCCCGATGGAGCTGATCGAGCCTCCAGACGTGGTTGAGTTCGAAGTTGGAGAGCGACGCGACGTTCAGGCTGTGGCGGATGTCGTAATCCCGAGCCCCGCTCGGATCGTAGTTGCGGTCCTGTTGCGGAAAGACGGGGGCCGCGACCGTCGTGCCGCCGCCGCCGCCGCCACCACCACCGCCGCCGCCGCCGCCGCCGCCCGTCGTATTCCGGTCGTCGGTGTTGTCGCGGTTAATCCGCGGATGGCGGAGGACGTCGTAGACGTTTGGGCCGCCGACATGCATCACCGAAACCAGCCAACCCCGGTCCTCCTCGGTCATGTATCCGATGTCGAACCGATTGCCCCAGGTGAAATCGCCGTCGGTGGACGAATCCTCGAGCTCGCCGCGGGTCACATAGATGTACATCCGGTCGTACGTCCCAAACCACCCCGTATTCGGCTCGTCCACGTTTCCGAAATCGCCGAGCTCGGCCGGAGCGAAGAACTGATAGTCCGGATTGAACGCCAATGGATCGATAAACGGCGTGAATTCCGGACCGGACTGGGCGCGTGCGCCGGGAGCGACGAGGACGGCAGCCACCAACGCGAGGACCAAGGATCGAGCTAGTGTCGTGATGGACATGATTCGGTTCTACCTCTGGCTTACGCATTCCGTGAATGCCACGGCGCTCCTGAGGAGGCGACGTGCGGAGTTCCTCTTGCGACGGTAGTATCGGATCTGCCCGTGATGGAAGTTGAGTAAGAAAGGCAAGCCTTGCCGAAAATTCGTTCGGTGATGCCCGAATGCGGCTCGGGCCGCGTCGTCCCGGAAGGATGGGCAAACCGGCCGTCGGTGCGTTGCGCGCGCCGAACGGCATCGCGCGCGGAGGGGCGTATCGGGAACGCACGTCGATCGCCCGGACGAACGGCCAAACGACGGCGTCGGCGTCATTCCCCGGGAAAAGGGATCGACGGCACCGCGTGTTGTTCCGCCGCGCGGCCCGGCTTATACTTCCGAGGTGCCCGTTTCGCGGACTACGCTCGGCCGCGGCGGCAAGCGCGCATCCCCACTTGGGCGAGGCGGGTCCTCGACCCTGGAGAACGCCGATGTTCGGTCGAATCCTGTTTCGCTACGGCGTCCTTGCCTCGTTCGGCACGCTGATCGCCGCGCCCCACCTCCTCATCGATCGAGTCCAGGCGATCGCCGCACCCGCGAGCGGAAGTCCGTCCTGTGTCGCCGTGCCGGAAGACGAGCCTCCTGGCCGATCAACGGCGTCCAAGAACGCGAAGGAAGGCGGGAAGAAGGGCGGGAAGAAGGGTGAGGCGAAGGAGAACGGGTTCCTGCGGATCCGACGGACCGATCGCGGACGGGCGGTGGCCATGGAAACGTCGATCACGACGTACGAGGTTCCTTCGAAGTCCGGCAAACCGGCGGTCGTCGATCTGATCGGCGCGATCCACGTCGGCGAGAAGTCGTACTACGAGTCGCTCAACGGGCAGTTCGCGTCGTACGACGCGCTCCTGTTCGAGCTAGTGGCGCCCGAGGACATCAAGATCCCCGAGGGCACGAAGCTGGAATCCCGCAGCGGAGTCGGCGCGTTGCAGACGGCCCTGCAGACATTCCTCGGCCTCGAATACCAGCTTGACCGCATCGACTATTCCAAAACCAACTTCGTCCACGCGGACATGTCGCCCGAGCAATTCGCGCAGTCGATGAAGGATCGGGGCGAGAGTTTTCTTCAGATGATGTTTCGGATGATGGGGCAAGGCATGGCTCTGCAGGGCGCCCAGGGCGCGGGCGGCGGCGGCGACGCGCAGCTACTGATCGCCCTATTGCGCCGCGATCGGGCGACGCTCAAGCGGGTCATGGCGGAACAGCTTTCCGGCATGGACGAAACGCTCGGCGCCATCGCCGGACCCGACGGTTCGTCGACGATCATCCACGAACGAAACAAGAAAGCGCTCGAAGTCCTCCGCCGCGAACTCGACAGCGGCAAGACGCGGCTCGGCATCTTCTACGGCGCCGGCCATCTCGCCGACATGGAGTCGCGTCTGATCAAGGATTTTCAGGCGGTCAAGCGGTCCAAGGAATGGCTTGTCGCTTGGGATCTCACAAAGGACCACTCGCAGGACTCGAAGTGACGTCCCCGCGCGTTCCGATCGCGTCGCGAGGCAAACGGAGTTGGCGCGCATGAGTCGGATGTCGATGAACGAGCTGACCACCTACCGGTGGACATTCGACGAGGACGTGCATCATTTCGTCGAGGCGGGCATTCCGGCGATCGGCGTGTGGCGGGAGAAGCTGGCCGATTTCGGCGAGGAACGGGGAATCGACCTGTTGGCCGAAAGCGGGCTCGCCGTCTCCTCGCTGCTTTGGGCCGGCGGCTTCACCGGTTCCGACGGGCGTTCGTTCCGCGAGAGCGTGCGCGACGCGCAGGAAGCGATCGAGCTGGCGTCCTTGCTCCGCGCTGGCTGCCTGGTCCTCTACAGCGGCGCGCGCGGAGGCCATACGCGCAACCACGCGCGCCGTCTGCTGCGGTCCGCGCTCGCCGAGTGCATTCCGATCGCCGAGGAGATGGGTGTTGTGTTGGCCGTCGAACCGATGCATCCGGGCTGCGCGGGCGACTGGACATTCCTGACAAGCCTCGACGAAGCGCTCGACCTGATCGGCGTCTTCCAAAACGCCCACCTCCGGCTCGCGTTCGACGCGTATCACATGGCCCACGATGCGCGGCTGGTCGACCGTATTCCGGCGATCGCGGCGGAAACGGCCATCGTTCAGCTCGGCGACGCCAAGGGCCCGCCCGACGGCGAACAGAACCGATGCCGGCTCGGACTCGGCGTGCTCGACCTCCGCGCACTTGTCCGGTCATTCCTCGACAACGGCTACTCGGGATTCTTCGATGTCGAACTGATGGGGGAGGAGATCGAGGAATCGGACTACGGAGACCTGCTCGCCCACTCGGTCAAGGCCGTCGAAGGTTGGCTGAATGGCGCCGCCCATTGAGTCGAGCATTGGGGGCGAATTGTTGCAACTCCCCATTCGCCCGACGCCAACGTCTCGTTTCGCCCTCGATCATTGGCCGCTCGGACCGCGGCGTTCGCGCTTCCTGGTCGCGACCTGCCGTTTGTCGCTCAATCGCCGTTCCTGACTGGCCCGGCTTCGCCGCGTCTTGCGCCGGACCTTGGGCCGTTTGGCCGCCTGTTGCAGCAATTCCCTCAGTTTCTCGAGGCAATCGGCGACGTTTCGCCCCTGATCCCGAAACCGCTCGCTGCTGATCTTGAGGACCCCATCCTTCGTGAACCGCGTGGGAAAGAGGCCTTGGAGTCGTTCGAGCACGTCCGACGGCAACCGATCGTTCGGCTCGGGCCGCCACGACAATGTGGCTCGGGAATGCACCTTGTTCACGTTCTGGCCTCCGGGACCGCGACTGCGGGTGAACGTGAAGGTGAAGGCGTCGAGCGGGACGGCGATCGAGTCGGAGATCTTCAACATGGTCGGGCTCGTGGATACGGCGCGGTACGGTTCCTATATTAGGGTTGATGCGAGCCGGGTGCCAGGACGGCCGGCGGATCGACCGATGGGCGAGGCGATTGACGGCCGTTCCCGGGGGCCGCGACCCGCGGGATCCCGGGAAGCCAGGAGCCGTTGGAAACCATGGCGATGAAGCGAATCGAACTCATGTGGATGACGCTGGCGCTGGCCTGCGTTTCGGCTCGATCCGCCTTCACCGACGAAATACGCCCCGCGACGATCGGTGAACGGACCGCGGGCGACGATTGGCCTCAATTCCTCGGCCCGCGCCGCGACGGCAAGTCGCTCGAAACGGGCATTCAAACCGACATCGCGCGCTGGAAGATCGTCTGGTCCCGATCCGTTGGTGAAGGCTATTCGATCGGTTCGGTCGCGTGGGGCCGTTACTACCACGCGGACCGGGACGGCGACGCGTGCCGCCTGCACTGCTGGAACGCCGAAACGGGAACCCCGTTGTGGTCCGCGCGCTATGACTCGACCTATGTCGACCTGTACGGATATGACGGCGGACCGCGCTGTTCCCCGTTGATCGACGGAGACCGCGTTTACCTGCTGGGTGTCGAGGGCATGCTCCATTGCTGGTCGGCCGTCGACGGCGCGTTGCGTTGGGCGGTCGACACGCAGCGCGCGTTCGGCGTCGTTCCGAATTTTTTTGGTGTCGGGTCGAATCCGGTGATCGAGGGCGATCTGCTGCTGGTCATGGTCGGGGGCAGCCCGCCGGAAAGCCGGGACGCTCCCGAAGGCCGCCTTGATCGCGTCGTCCCCAACGGCTCGGCGATCGTCGCCTTCGACAAGCGAACGGGAGCGCGGCGCTGGTCGATCGGCGACGACCTCGCGAGTTACGCGTCGCTGCAGGTCGCGTCGATCGGCGACCGTCGATGGGGATTCGCGTTCGCGCGGAGCGGCCTGCTCGCCTTCGATCCCCGTTCGGGTGCGGTCGATTTCCGCTTTCCGTGGCGATCACGGCTGCTGGAAAGCGTCAACGCGAGCACGCCGGTCGTCTCGGGCGACGAGGTCTTTTTGAGCGAGACGTATGGTCCCGGAAGCGCGCTATTGCGGGTCGCGCCGGGGAAATGCGACGTGGTGTGGCGCGATGATCCGAGGAGCCGGGCCAAGGCGTTTCTCGCGCACTGGAATACGCCCATCCTTCACAACGGCTTCCTGTACGGCTGTAGCGGTCGACATACGCACGAAGCCGAATTGAAGTGCATCGAATGGAAGACAGGCAAGCCGCGATGGTCGGAACCCGGGCTCACCCGCACGTCCTTGCTGTACGTCGATGGGCATTTCGTATGCCTCGGCGAGGACGGCGTGCTTCGCTTGGTGCGCGCCGAACCGGACCGCTGTTCGATGATCGGGGAGCGGCGACTCGTGGAGCCCGGCGACGACGCCGGCCCGTTCGCGTCGCGTCCCCTCCTCCGCCCACCCTGCTGGGCCGCTCCGATTCTCTCGCACGGTCTCTTGGTCGTTCGTGGTCGCGACCGCGTCGTGTGCCTTGAGCTGATTCCCGACGCGACACGGCCGCGGTGATCGATGCGGTTGTCCGGAACGACGGGGACCGTCGTTCCACGTGATTCCGGACACGACACCACGAAAGCGACCGACGCCGCGCCTCGCCCGTTCAAGATCGGGCCTTGCCGTTCGAATACGTCGAAGGTGGATGAACGGGATCGGCTGGCGAAAGGCCGATCGCCGCACCGAAACGCGGGAACGGGGAGGCGACAAGCCATGTTTGGGCGCGCGGAGTGGTTCCGGTTGGCGAGGAATGGTCGGATCCGACCGGGCACGTGGCGGGGGCGATGCTATATGGCCGCATGGGGCGCGGCGATCGTCGTGCCCGCGATCGTGCTCGCCACGCTCGGACGGCTGCCGGAAACCTTGATCTGGCTGCTCATCATGGCATGCGTGTGGCGTCGCGACTTCCGTCCGATCCGAGCGGCCCACGCGCGCACGACCGATCTTTTCGTCATCGACGAAACCACCGACATCACGCTCGCGCGCCGCGGCAAGGGACATCCGCCCGGTCTCGAACGGGTGGCCTCCAAACCCGCCTGATCGAACGCCGCGCCTACGAGCCGCTCGGATCCAAGAGGCGCCGGGCGTGGGCGAGGATCGCTTCATCGTCATGGTTGTCGAGCGCGTTGAGCGCCATGTGAATGCGGCGATCGGCGAGCCGCAAAAAGAGCTTGCCCGCCTCGAGGTCCATCGGATCGACGGGAACTTCGGATGGGCTGTGGGAGTGCGCCGCGTCCGTCCGCGATTCGGCGTCCATGCGACGCAGCACGCACGACGACACAAAAAGATCGGTGGCGGCGTCGGCGATCCGCGCGACAAGGCATTGGCGATCGACGATCTCCCGTTGATGCGTACGCAGCAGCCGTTCGGCGCGCGATGCGACCGACGCGATACGGCGGCCGAGCCGCGCGGCGAGCGGTTCGAGTTCGGAGCAACGGACGCGGACCTCGGGACCGACGAGCATTCGGGAGAGCGTTCGGCCGACGAATCGCCCCAATCGAGGCACATGTTGAAGGGGGCTTCGGATCGCCTCGACGACGCCTTCGAGCTCCATGCCGACGTCGCGCATGCCGACGAGCGCGCTGAAGATGCGCAGCACGTCGTTCGCTCCCTCGCCGATGCTGTTGATCCGGGCGTCCCGCATCATCCGCTCGAACGGCTGATCGGTGAAGTAGGCCGTGCCGCCGTGGAGCTGGAACGCGTCATAGACGATTTGCCAAAGCGATTCGGTCGTGAAGACCTTGAGCATCGCCGTCTCGATCATGAAGTCGGAATGGGCCGCGTCGATCAAAGCCGCGGTCTGGTACGTGCATGCCTCCATCGCGTAGATCCGCGCGTGCATACGGGCGACCCGGTCCCGTACGAGCTCGAACGCGGAAAGCGGCTTGCCGAATTGCACGCGCGATCGGACGTGGTTCCGGGTGAGGCGAAAGCAGGTCTTCGCCGCGCCCGTGCAGCTCGCTCCGAACGTCGTCCGGCCGAAGTCGAGCACGGTGAGCGCGACGCGCAATCCCTTGCCGACCGATCCCAACACGTTCTCGCGGGGAACGAGCATGTCATGGAAGGCCAGTCGGCTCGTCACGGTACCCCGCACACCGCATTTGTCCATCCGTTCCTCGACAACCTCGAAGCCGGGCATGTCGGGCGTCACGAGGAACGCCGTGATCTTGGAATCGCCGTCGGAGGTCGGCGTGCGCGCCATGACCGTCAGCACGCTCGCCGTGCCGCCGTTGGTGATCCACCGCTTTTCCCCGTTCAATCGGAACGCCGTCCCGTCGGCGGTCGGCTCGGCCCGCGTTTGAACATTCGCCGCGTCGCTCCCCGCCTCCGGCTCCGTCAGCGCGAACGCGCTGAGCCACTCGCCGGTCGCCAATCGGGGCAGCCAGGTCCGCCTCTGCTCGGGCGTGCCGAACAGCACGAGCGCGCGGGGGCCGATCGAATGATGGGCGTTGACGAACAGGGCCGTGCTCGCGCAGTGCCCGCCCAGAACCTCGAGGAGCCTGCAATAGGCCGTTTGCGACATGGCTTGGCCGCCGCATTCGCGGGGAAGGCACGCGCCGAGAACGCCGAGTTTTCCCAGCCCGGCGGTCACGTGCGCGGGAATCGACGCGTCGCGGTCGATGGCGACCGGATCGATCGACTCGCGGCAAAACGCGCGAAGCGACTCCACCATGTCACGGGTCGACGCATCGACGCGCGTCGGATAGTCGGGGAGGCTGTCGGCCAGGTATTGGCCGAAGAACAAGCCCTTGGTGAAGCTCGTTCGGTCCAACCGATCGCCGAGAATCTCCTCGGCCTGCGCCATTTCCTTGGCATGATCGTCATGGGTCTTCATGCGGCGTGCTCCTTGTGGATAACGGCGCCGGCCCTGCGCGATGCGGCGCTTCTGCTATAATCGAAACGGACCGCTTCCCCGGCGCGTCGGGCGACGGACTAGCCGTGTGACAGACTACCGGGGATCGGAACGATCGGGGAGCCGGGGTTCGCGATCCCAACGATTCGCACTCCGGGCCGGTGCCTTCGCGCCGATCGGGACCGGTGCGCGGCGAATCGTCGCGGCGGACCGCGGTCAATGGGGGCCTCCATGGCGGATCATATCGACAATATCCTGCGGAAATGGCCTTTCGATCCTCAGCAATTGTCCGTTCGCATCGTACGCGCGACGCGCAACCGCGACGTGTTGCAGATGCGGGTCGACCTGGGCGTTCTGCAAATGGAATTGACCGGGCGGCCGGATGGCGAACGGCCGGGCGGTTGTGAATCGTATCACGCATTCCTGGTCGCGCAAGCCTCGGTCACCGGCGATCGATTCGACCTCACCGAGGAGCATTGCCGCGAGATCGACCGCGAGTTCCTCCAGTTCTACCACAGACGGCTCTGCTGGCTTCGCTTGCTCCAATACCAGCGGGCCGCCGACGACGCCCGCCACACACTCGGCCTCATGAATTTCTGCCGCGAATACTCGGACGATCAGGAATGGGTCTTGTCGCACGAGCAGTACCGGCCGTTCGTGCTCATGCACCGAATCCAGTCCGAAGCCCTCGCGCAGCTCGAATCGCACGGCTACGAGGCGTCGGTCACGACGATCGACGAAGGCCTTCGGGAACTGCGTGATTTCTTCCAGGAGCACGGCGCGGACGACAAGTTCGAGGACGACGAGATTGTCGGGCGGCTTCGTGAATTCCGCGATTCGCTGCGCGAACAGTTCGACCAACGATTCCAACTCGGCAAGGATCTGGACGCGGCGATCGCCGCCGAGGAATACGAGCGGGCGGCGGAGATCCGCGACCAGCTTGCCCGGCTCAATCAGCCCGGACCGCGGTGACGGCCGAGCGGCTCGGCCGTACGCGCCGACTTTGCATTTTCCGCGGCCCGGCGACCCTCGATTGCATTCCGTACACCAAGTGTCCAGGCGGTCGTCTTGGACCTCGCGGAAATCGGTTCGCTGTATCGGCTTCTTTTCGAAGGAGTTGCGCGCTGCGGCCATTGAACGGTCGCACTTCGGCGCGCGACGTGCAGTTGGAGGTTCGTCAACTTGTCGTCCGGAAGTCGGTTTCAACGACACTCCACCCTGTGGCACGTCTTGACCCAAGGAGTGAGGAATGCTCGTCCTATCACGAAAAGACCACCAGCGGATCCGGATCGGTGACTCGATCACGATCACCGTCTTGCGAATCCAGGGAAACCAAGTGCGCATCGGCATCGAAGCGCCGCGCGAAACGCGCGTCCTTCGCGGCGAACTCGACGCCCACATCGCCGAAACCCCGAACGGTTCGGGCGACGCCGACCCGGCGGGCGGGTCGACGAACGGGTCGGCCCGATCGGCCAACGCCGTTCAGGAACTTTCCGATGATCCGACGGGCGAAGGAACCGGCGAAAAGCCGCGATTGCGAGTCATCCAGACGACCGCGGACGGCTCGGGAAACCGGATCGATCGGATTCGCGAGGCCCTGAACGCCCTCGGCGACAAACGACTTCCGATGATCCGCGGTTCGCGCTGATCGGTGGCACCCGCAGGTCGGTTGCCACCGCCTTTCGTAGCCACGCCCGCCAGTGCGTGGACGAACGAACGCACGCGTCAGCCACCGTCTGGCGACGATGGCTACGGGCGACGGTGGCTATTCGATCGAACGCAGGTTTGGCGGTGGCGGAGCGAGTTCTTCGAGTGGGCCGATGTCGGTCGGCGCGGGGCGGGCGAGCGGCCGTTCGCGCGCCGTCGGCGTCTCGGCTCCGTCGGAAATGCCGATGCGCGCCGAAATCGGCGCGGGCGGCGAGCCCGACTCCCGAGCGAACTCGCGGAGATTGTCGAGCAGAACGCGGCGCACTTCCAGGATTGCGCGGGGGTGTTGGTGGATGGTCGTGTGGTCCGCATGGACGACAACCTCCGATGCCACGCCGTCGAGATGCGCGCTCGCGACGGTCACGACACCGTCGCTCTCCGATTCCGATGCGATGCGTTTTGCAATCCCGTCGTCCGGTAAGACGCCGACGATATTGTGGCACTGGACCCACGGCGCTTGGTTCGCGCTCAAGATGGCGGGGAGCATCGGGGAGTCGGGAGCCAAGGAGTCGATGCCCGTATTGATCGTGAGCAGTTCCGGGTCGCGGAACAGACCGGGGTTGGTCAGGATCAGCCGCTGATTTCGGCTGACGAGCATCGTCGGAAGGCGAATCAACCGCCGCCCGAGCCACCGTGTGTAATCGTTCGCGTAGCTGCTGCCGCGATGCGGCGTGCCGATCGTCAAGACGTGCCGGATCGACGGATTCGGCTCGAAGAAATAGGTCTTGGCGAGCGCCTCGCGCGATGCGTCGTCGGCCCGCAGGTCCTTGAACGGCCGATCGCTGACGATCTTCCAGAAATCGTCGCCGCTTTCGATCGTCTGAAGCCGCGAGACGAGTCCACCCATGCTGTGCGCGACAAGCACCATCCGATCGAGCGCGGGCGCCGCCCCGCCGGGATCAATCGATCGCCTCACGTTCGCGAGATCCTCGCGCAACTGCGCGGCGCTCACCCAAAACGGCTGCCCTGTCGGATAGAGATAGAACCAGAATTGACACCGCTCGCGGATCTCCGGAAAACTCCTCAGATCATTGAACATCTCCATCCAGGTCATCGGACTCGACCAAAGCCCGTGCACAAACAGAACGGGGACCTTTCCCGGCTGATACGGCTCGACCATGAACAGACCCGAATCGCGTTCGGTCCGATTCGGATTGAGCAGTCCAAGCGTCGCGATGTTCGCTTTTCGGTTGAACTCGGGTGTGTCCAGAAAGTAGGCCAGGGGCGTCGTGAGGTCCGTTTCGAGGGGAACAGGGCGCGCGTCGACCATGGTGAACCGCGAAACGACCGGGTCGGTGATCTCCAGCGCGCAGGATGTCCGGCCTTCGGTCGTGTCCGGAAGGACTCGCAGAAAGGCCGTGACCGCGAAGCTGAGTCCCGGGGGATAGTAGCCGTCCGCCGGGTCCCGCGCCTCGCGCGACGATCGGATGGCGATGAGCGGCACGCCAAGTCCGTAGGTATGGTGGCGGTTCGACAGGTTCTCGACCTGGAAGTCCGAAACGAATTCGAGCCGCTCGATCTCGTCCTCCTTCCAGGCGCCCTGGAATACGACATCCACGTCGATGCGCCGGTTGCCGATCGTGATCGGATGTCGCCGGCCCGGGCGTAGCCGGCCGTCGGGGCAATAGAGGCGAAGGGCCGATTCGAGCGACGTGTTGTAGAGGTCGCACGCCTGCCGGAACACCGGGTCATACGCGCTGCGGGCCGACTCGAATCGCCGATCGAACAGGTACAGATACGCGTGCGACACGGCCGCCGCGTAATAGTCGAGCGCCTGCTTGGCATCCCCCTCGTGCTGGGCACGAAGGCCTCCAAGATACGCGAGTTCCGCGAACGCATATACCTTCTCGTGCGTGGGCTCGTGCCGCAGGTCCTCTTGCAAACGGGCCAGAACGGGCCCCGCGTCGTTTCCGTGTCGGCCAAGCAGATCGTACCGACGGAGGATCTGCTGCGAGCGGGCGGACGGTTGCGGGCCTTCCCGCGACACGAGCTTCAACGGCCCCGCCAGCGGATTGAACGGCGAGTTCCGTTCGATCAGGTACCCCTGGTTCGCGCAGCCCGCCAAGGCCACACCGAGCCCGATCTGGACGAATCGGGAGAAGCGAATGGGCGCGGCGTGCGAACGGGGGCGCATCCAGGTCGGCCTTCCATCCATGCTGCATCGACGCTCGCGGCGATTCGGCCGGCAGGCTCCCCCGCGGACCGCCGCGCCAACGCAATGATCCCGCGGAAGCGACGTATGCCCCCTGCCGGCTCCCTCTCGCGAAAAGGACGCGCGGGAGGATACGGAACACGTGCCCCGAGTGTCAACCTCATCCGGCCCGCAATCGAGCCCTCGAACCGTGGGCCGCCGAACCGTGCGCCGGGTGCCCGGCGTGGCGAATGGTTCGGATGGGCTCGTCCCATATACCCATCTACCCCCATTCGGCACAAGATCGGACACCCGCGCCACAAGATCGGACACCCGGATTCGCTTTCGGTCTTGATGCTCGATTGGGTGTCCTGTCTTGATTTTGGGGTGTCCTGTCTTGATTTGTCTTGATCTTGATTGCCTTGATGTGCACCTCGACATTGTCGCCGAACTTGGGTTAATCGGGTGCGCCGATCACGGTTGAACCGCCTGTCGCCCGCTGGGAACTTGGCCGGATGAGCGATCATTCACCTCACCGCCGTAATCGTGGCCGTCCCGCCCGGAATTCAGAACCAAGACGCAGCGGCGCGGAACTCAATCGCGAGCACGATCCAAGATCCGTTCTCCGATCGGAAAAGACATCATGGAGTCCTCAACCACCGTGCTTGATCTGGATTCGGCCATCCAACAGGCCCGAGAGCGGCTCGATGCTCATACCGTGGAAATGGTCGCGTGGCACTTCCATGAATCGACGGGATGCCCGTTCTGGCTCGAAAAGAAGCGCGAATTCGGTTTCGACCCGCTGACCCAAATACGCGGTTTCGACGACCTGAGGAAGCTCCCCCCCTTCGAGGATGAATGGCTGCGCGGCGGTCCCGTTCGCCGATGGGTACCGAAAGGTCTGTCGGGCAAGCCGGTCTTCGTGTTCGAAACGGGCGGAACGACGGGAATCCCGAAGAGTCGCGTTGTGATCGACGACCATCGAATCGACTACGAGCTGTTCAGCGAGACATTGCCCGAAACGTATTTTCCGAAAGGCGCGAACTGGCTGATGCTGGGGCCGAGCGGGCCGCGCCGGCTTCGGCTTGCGGTCGAGCACCTTTGCCAACATCGGGGTGGCATCTGCTTCTGCGTTGATCTCGATCCGCGCTGGGTCATCAAGCTGATCAAGAAGGGGTGGATGGAGCATCTCGAAGCCTACAAGAAGCACGTCATCGAACAGGCGGTGACGATCTTAACGGCCGGGCATGCCATCCAGTGCATGTTCGCCACACCCAAACTGCTTGAATCGCTCGCCATCGAGCTGGAAGATCGGGGAACATCGATCCCGGAGATCGGCATCACCGGCATCTTTTCGGGCGGCACCGAGTTCACTCCACAATGGACGCGGTACGCCGTCGAGGAACTGCTCGGCGGTCCCCCGGAAGTCGGTGGAGTCTACATGACGCCGACGTACGGCAACACGCTCATGGGGTTGGCGTGCGGCAAGCCGGTCCGAGCCGAGGACGCCTACAAGATCGCCTACTACGCGCCGCAACCGCGCGCGGTCATCGAAGTCGTTGATTTCGACGACCGCCGATCATGCGTTGGGTACGGCGCGACGGGCCGCGTCAAGCTGACCACGCTCACGCGCGAGTTTTTCGTGCCCGGGTTCCTTGAGCGGGACGAAGGCGAACGGGAACCGCCGTACGAGCGATATCCGTGGGACGGCATCCGCGGTGTGCGGCCATTCCGCGGAGTCGCCGCGCAGACCACGGTCGGCGTCTATTGAAGGGAGCCACGCGCGTGCTCAAGATTCCCGTTCTGCGATGGGGCGACCCGTACACGTCGCTTGACGTCGACCGGATCTCGCATTTCCTCACGGGCGAGCCGATCGCCGAGGTCAGTCAGGCGAACGGCGGCATCGTGCGGCGCGACCTGCGCCGGGCGTCGAGGGCTCGCGCGATCCTGCGTGAAATGCCCGCTCGCGACTTGATCCGACGCGTTCGTGCGGCGGGCCGTCTGTACGAGGACGCGACATTGCCGATGGGTGACGGATCCCAGTCACCCGACGATTTTGTTCGGCAACAATCGGCGTCGACGGGACTTCCCGAGTCGATGTGCCGCGCCAACATGAGGAAGAACGCGTTCGTGCTCGAAAACATGGAGCGAATCCTCGACTGCCTGACTCGCGGCCTGGATCCGGACATCCTCTCGCGCGGTTACGGCGTCGAATCACGGGGCGTCGTCGTCAGCTATCAGGCGCAAAGTCCCGTGCTCGGCGCGGTCCTTCCGTCCAATTCGCCCGGCGTGCACACGTTGTGGCTCCCCGCGATTCCGCTCCAATTGGGTCTCGTGCTCAAGCCCGGCCCGCAGGAACCATGGACGCCCTACCGGTTGGTCGCGGCGTTCGCCGAAGCGGGCATCCCTCGCGACGTGTTTTGTCTTTATCCCGGTGGCCCCGAGGCCGGCGCCGCCGTGCTGTCGTCATGCGACCGAGCGATGATCTTCGGCGGTTCGGCGACCGTCGAGCAATACCGAGGCGATCCGCGCGTCCAAGCGCACGGTCCCGGATTCTCGAAGATCCTGATCGGGGACGATCTGGTCGATCGGTGGGAGGAGTTTCTGGATCCGATCGTGGAGAGCATTTACATCAACAGCGGGCGGGGTTGCATCAACTGCTCGGGCGTGTGGGCCTCGCGCCATACGAAGGCGATCGCGGCCGCGATCGCCGAGCGGATCGGTCCGGTCGAGCCGCGGCCCCCCGACGATCCGCACGCGGGCCTCGCCGCGTTCACCATTCCTGGAGCCGCGACGGCGGTCTGGTCCATGATCGAAGCGGACTTGAAAGAGAACGGGGTGACCGACATGACGGATCGATGGGGAAGTCGGCTCGTCGAACTCGACCGCTGCGCCTACCTGCGTCCGATGGTCGTCCACTGCGAATCCCCCGCGAATGCGATTGCAAGAAAGGAGTTCATGTTCCCGTTCGCAACCGTCGTGCAATGCCCCCAGGAAGAGATGATCGCGCGGATTGGACCGACGCTCGTCGGTTCGGCGATCACCGAGGACGCGTCGTTCCTTCGGGCACTCGGCGACGCGACCCATGTCGATCGGCTCAATGTTGGTCCCATACCCACGACACGCCTGAATTGGCTGCAGCCGCATGAGGGCAATCTGATTGAGTTCCTTTTCCGGTCACGCGCCTATCAGGTCGCCGAGGACCGTTTCGCGGCGATCCAATCCGCGGTCGCGTGCGGATGCGCGGCGACCTGAATCGCGAGGCTTCCGTGAGGGGGAACGGCGATGGGCGGTCCGCTCGATTTCCGGATGCGCACCCGCATTGTGTCGGGAACCGATTCGATGCACGGGCTCGGCCGATTGGCGAGCGAACTCGGCGGGACGCGGGCCCTACTGGTGACCGATCGGGGCATCGTGGAGGCCGGTCACGCGGAACGAGCCGCCGGATCGCTTCGTCGAGCCGGGCTGGCGGTCGCCGAGTTCGCGGAGACCCGCGAGAATCCGACGACGCGCGACGTGGATGCGGGCCGCGAGTCGGCGGACCGGTTCGGCCCCGATCTGATCGTCGGGCTGGGAGGCGGGAGCGCGATGGACTGCGCGAAAGGAATCAACTTCGTTCACTCCAACGGCGGTCGGATGAGCGACTACTGGGGTGTTGGGAAGGCCGCTCGCCCGATGCTCCCGATGATCGGCATTCCGACGACGGCGGGAACGGGGAGCGAAGTACAGTCGTTCGCGTTGATATCCGATGCGGAAACCCACGTGAAGATGGCGTGCGGGGATGAGAAGGCCGCATTTCGAGTCGCCTTGTTGGACCCGTCGCTGACGCTCACGCAGCCGCCGCGCGTCACGGCGCTCACCGGCCTTGACGCGATCGCGCACGCCGTCGAGTCCTATGTCTCGACGCGGCGCAACGCGATATCGACCGCGTTCAGCGTCGCGGCGTGGCGGCTTCTCGCGGGCAATCTGGATGGCGTTCTGCGGAATCCGACGGATATCGAGGCTCGGTCGAACATGCAACTCGGCGCCTGTCTCGCCGGGCTCGCCATCGAGAACGCGATGCTCGGCGCGGCCCATGCGCTCGCCAATCCGCTGACGACGCACTTCGGTCTGCCGCACGGATCGGCGGTCGCGATCCTGCTTCCGCATGTCGTGCGTCACAACGGCGCGACGCGCGGCGCGTGGTACGGCGAGTTGCTTGCGGCCGGGGCGGCGATTCCCGGCATGCCCGACTCGAAATCGGCCGCCGGCGGGCTCGCCGCCTTTCTCGAAAGTCTGACCCGACGCGCGGGGCTCGAAACGCGCCTGGCCTCGATGATCGCCGACCGCGACGCGATCCCGAGGTTGGCCCGGGACGCGGCGAACCAATGGACCGGCAAGTTCAATCCGCGAGGGATGACCGAGGATGACTACCGTCGCCTTTACGAAAACGCGTGGTAACCCACCTCGGCGCCGGCTCGCGTTATCGCCTATCCTCCGGCCGCGAGGGGTGCCATAATCGATTGCGGCGCGACGGCCCTCGCTCGAAACAGGACCGACCGCCGATGGAATCACGATTGGATCCCCGCGGGAGTTGCCATGTGAATCGGTCTTCGATGCCTCCTTCGGCGCTCGATGCCCGCGCCGCGGGCCGGCCCGTCTTGCCGTTGCGGGTCGCGCGCGCATTCGTTTGGGTCGGGAGTTCCCTGGCGATTCTCTTGATGGTGACGCCCCCTTCTCGACTCGCGCCTGCCGGCGAACGGGGTCCGACGGCGGAAACGGCCGAGCGCGGGACGCGGTGGCCCCTGTTTCGAGGCGATCCGCAAATGCGGGGGGTCGCCGAGTGCGCACTCCCGGAAAAGCCCGCGCTGCTTTGGCAGTTCGCCGTCAAGAACGGCGCGTTCGAGGGAACCGCCGCGATCGCCGACGGAGTCGCCTACATCGGGGACATGGACGGCGAATTGCACGCGCTCGCGCTGTCCGACGGCAGCAAGAAGTGGGAATTCGCGACCGACAGCAGCTTCATCGCGTCGCCGTCCGTACGGAACGGACGAGTCTACCTTGGCGATGTGGACGGTCGATTCGTTTGCCTCGACGCGGCGACCGGCAAACCGCTCTGGTCATTCGAGGCGCAGGCCGAGATTGACGGCTGCGCCAATTTCCTTGGCGCGCGCATCGTGTTCGGATCGCAGGACGCCACCTTGTACTGCCTTGAGCAAGACTCGGGCAAGCTCGTCTGGAAACACGCGATCGACGATCAGATCCGCTGCGCGCCCACGTTGATCGAGGGGCACGCGTTCGTCGCGGGGTGCGACAGTCGGCTCCATATCATCGACGCTTCCACCGGGACGGAAAAGGCATCGGTCGACATCCAATCGCCGACGGGGGTCACTCCGGCTGCGGAGGGCGATCGGGTGTACTTCGGCACCGAGGCGGGCACGTTCTTCGCCATCGATTGGCGGAAGGCGGAGGTCGTCTGGACATTCAGCGCGTCCGATCAGTCGCAGGCGTTTCGAAGCTCCCCCGCGCTGGCGAACGGCCGCGTCTTCTTCGGCGGTCGCGACAAGCGACTCCACGCGCTCGACGCCCATTCGGGCAAGGAACTCTGGGCCCATGTCGCGAAGACGCGGATCGACGCGTCGCCCGTGGTCGTCGGAGACCGTGTTTTTTTTGGGTCGGGAGACGGGCGATTGACGGCCGTCGACGCGCGGGACGGGCGCGTCGCGTGGGAGCACGAGGTTCGGGGCGGGTTCACCGGATCACCGGCCGTGGCCGCCGACCGGCTCGTCATCGCGAGCGACGCGGGCGTGGTCTATTGTTTCGGCGCGGCGGACAAGCCGTGACGGCGAGCCGCTCCACCCGCGAACCGGATGACGCCGCATGACCACCGATGCGAAGAAGACCGAAGTCGGCAGCTATTTCATCTCGAACTACCCGCCCTATTCGCTCTGGTCGGAACGCGACATTCCCGAGATCCGTCGCGCGATGAACGATGCGCCCGCCGATGCGCCGCTCGGTCTCTATGTCCATATCCCGTTTTGCCGCAAACGGTGCAAGTTCTGCTACTTTAAGGTCTTCACCGACAATACGGCCTCCGAGATCGAATCGTACGTCGCCGGCTTGTCGCGCGAGATCGAACGTGTCAGCCGCCTGCCCGTCATGGGGGACCGTCCGTTCCGGTTCGTCTATTTCGGCGGAGGCACGCCGTCATTCCTGAGCGTGCGCCAGTTGCGGTCGCTCGAGGAACGCCTGCGAGCGAGCATCGATTGGAGCCGGGCCGAGGAGGTCACGTTCGAGTGCGAGCCGGGAACGCTTTCCGAGTCGAAAGTCCTCGCGATCCGCGATCTCGGCGTCACGCGGCTCAGTCTGGGCGTGGAGAACTTCAGCGACGCCGTCCTCAGCGAGAACGGCCGAGCGCATCTTTCCGAAGAGATCGATCGGGCATGGCGCTCGATCGAACGCGCGCGTTTTCCGAATGTGAACGTCGACTTGATCGCGGGGATGGTCGGCGAAACGTGGGACAACTGGCGCGAGTGCGTCCGTCGCGTGCTCGATCTCGCGCCCGACAGCGTCACGATCTATCAACTCGAACTGCCCTTCAACACGGTCTATTCGCAAGACCTGCGGAATGCCGGGTCGCCGTCGGGGCCGGGGCGTCCGATTCCGGTCGCCGATTGGCCGACCAAACGGGCGTGGGTCGGTTACGCGTTCGACACGCTCGAATCGGCGGGCTATCGCGTATCGAGCGGCTACACGATGATCAAGGATCCGGCTCGGGTCCATTTCCACTACCGCGATCAGCTCTGGCAAGGCGCCGACCTGCTGGCGACGGGCATCGCGAGTTTCGGACATGTCTCCGGTGTTCATTACCAGAACGTCGCAAGCTGGAGCGACTACCTTGGAGCGCTTCTGCAAGGCGACGGGTTACCGATCGGCCGCGCGCTCCGCCCCACGCATCGCCAACGGCTCATCCGCGAGATGATCCTGCAATTGAAACGCGGGCGTCTGGATACGGCCTACTTCGAATCCAAGTTCGGAACATCGATCCTTGACGTCTGGGGGCCGGTCTGGTCCGCGCTCGAGCGTGAACGTCGGCTCACCATCGACGGGACCCGCATCACGCTCACGCGCGACGGGCTCCTGCGCGTCGACGAGTTGCTCCCCGCGTTCTTCGAACCCGAGCATCGGGGAGTGCGCTATACATGAGCGGCGACCGGGTGTTTATGATGGGGAAGTTCGCGGCGCCGATCCCCGACGATCGCCGGTACGCCCGCAATCACATGTGGGCGCTCGCCATCGGCGGGGAGCGGACGCGGTTCGGGTTCACGGCCTACGCCGTGCGCCTGCTGAGGGACGTGTACTTTCTCGAATGGTCGATCGATGAGGATACGTCGCTGGTCGAGAAACAGCCTATCGGAGCGATCGAAAGCAAGAAGGCGGAAAGCGACCTGTTCGCGCCCGCGCCGGGCGTTCTTCGGACATTCAACGAGGAATTGCTCCGCGATCCCTCGGCGATCAACACCGACACCCACGGCGAAGGCTGGCTCTTCGAGATGACGATCGAACGGGCCGACGAGGCTGCGTCCTTGATGTCGGCGGACCGGTATTTGGAGCATCTGGCATCCGTTTGGGAAGTGACGCAGCGAACGATCAAGGGCCAATGGAACGATTGAACGGCGCATCACGCCGATCGGCGATGGGAGTTTCCGACGCAATGCCTCATGGCGACGAGTTCGACCCGCGCGGCGCAAGCCGCGAGTCCGAAGGCATCGCGTCCGGCAACGAGCGGCCGGCGGTCGAGCGCGCCGAGCGATTGACGGCCATCCTCGCGCTCGGACCAAGCCGCAACCCCGAATCGCGCCGGCTCGAACAGGAGATCCTCGATCGGTTCTCGGCGCTCGACGGAATCCGCGTGATCGCGGTTCCCCATCTGTACGACCTGCCCGCGGGGGGGGCCGTTTTCGGCGAGCTCACGCGCATCGAAGGCGACCTCGTCGTGATGGCTTGGCTCTATGAGCGGGCGATCCGTTGGACCCTCGATCGGCACGCCGTGCGGGGCGCCGTCGGCGAACCGTGGTTCATCGCGGCCGGCGAGCCCGACGGTTCGCGCGCACCTTCGGACGTAACGGGCGATCCGAAGGAACCCGACCCGGCGAGCTCGGGCGATTCCGCCGCCGAATCGGGATCGGGCGACAAACCGCGCGTCGTCAACGATCGGCCGACGCCGACACGGACGATCTATTGCGCCGACTTGCGACGCAGCCCGCGCGCGGAGGATTATCTCGAATCGGTCGCGAGGCTGCTCGAACGCGGCGCGCCGTCCGATCCGCGTCCCATGCCCGTCGAATCCGCATCCGGCGACCCGCGGAGCGACCCGGTTGATCGTCCGGCGTCGACGGCGGCGTCCCGCGGTCCGGTCGCTCCGCCTTCGATCGACGAACCACCCTCGCGACGCTGGTATCCGGTGATCGACTTCAGCCGCTGCACGAATTGCATGGAGTGCATCGATTTCTGCCTCTTCGGAGTCTACGGGGTCGACGGGCACGACACGATCCTCGTGGAACAACCGGACAATTGCCGGAAGGGATGTCCGGCATGCAGCCGGATTTGTCCGGAGAACGCGATCCTGTTTCCCCAACACAAGACGCCGGCGATCGCGGGTTCCGACGACCCGGCCGTCGCGATCGCGAAGCTCGACCTGTCGCGGTTGTTCGGCGCTCCCGGCGCGGCCGATACGGCCGCGCGCGAACGCGACGCGTACCTGGTCGCCGCCGGACGCGACGCGGTGGGTTCGCGTTCGCCGACGGGTGACCGAGCGGCCGAAACGCGGCGTGAACCGGCGGTCGAGATCGTTCCGGCTCGATCGGGCGATGCGCTCGACCAGCTCATCGATCAACTCGACGCATTGGACCAATGAAACGGGGATTTCCTCCCGACGCAACGTAACGACCTGCTTCCGCGCGGCGTGATCGACGATCGATCCGGCCCCCGGGACGAAGGAAGATCGACATGTATTTGCGGATGGCGAAACGCGTCCTGCTGGAAACCGACAAGCGGCTGTTGCTCAAATTCGCCTGGATCATGGGCGTCAAGGGGTTCCTTTCCATGCGACGCCACCGCGCGCGGATGGCGCGCGGCGAGTTCTTTCCCCCGTTCCTGTACGTCTCGGTGATCAACTCGTGCAATCTTCGATGCCAAGGCTGCTGGGTCGACGTCGGCGCGAAACAACAGAAGATCGACGCGCCGGCCCTGAATCGGTTGATCCGCGATGCGAAAGCGATGGGCAATTGCTTCTTCGGGATACTCGGAGGCGAGCCGTTCCTCCACGACGAGTTGCTCGACGTCGTGGGCGCCCATCGGGACTGCTACTTCCAGGTCTTCACGAACGGACATTTCGTGACCGATGCGGTCGCCAGCGAGCTCCGCAAGTTCGGCAATGTCACGCCGCTCATCAGCATCGAGGGATCCGAGATCGTCAGCGACGTGCGGCGCGGGCGGGCGAAGGTCTACGGCAAGACGATGGAAGGCCTCGAGAACTGCTTGCGGCACCGACTGCTCACCGGCGTCTGCACCAGCCTTTGCAGGTCGAACATCGAGGACCTGTTGCGCGAGGAGTGGATCGACCAATTGATCGACATGGGCGTGATGTACGCATGGTACCATATCTACCGCCCCGTCGGCCCCGACGCCTGTCCCGAGCTGGCGCTGACCGCCGATCAACAGCTCGCGGCGCGCGAGTTCGTGGTGCGGATGCGATCCAGGAAACCGATCGCGATGATCGACGCCTACTACGACGGCAAGGGGAACGCGTTGTGCCCGGCCGCGACCGGTTTCACGCACCACATCAGTCCGTGGGGCGACATCGAACCGTGCCCGGTCATCCAATTCGCGAAGGACTCGATCCACGACGCGCGCCCGCTTTCCGAGACGATCCGGCAATCGGCGTTCCTTCGCGATTTCCGCGAGACGGCCGCGGGCGCCACGCGGGGCTGCATCGTTCTTGAACGCCCCGACCTGCTGATCGAACTCATGGACAAACACGCGGCCCGCGATTCGACGGCCCGCAAGACGATGCGTGAGGAACTGGCCGCCATGCGCCCCCATCCCTCGCAGTTCCATCCGGGCCATGCGATTCCCGAACGGGCCTGGTTCTACCGGTTCGTCAAGTTCCTCGCCTTCCGCGATTTCGGCATGTACGCGCGCCGATTCCGAATCGAGAACTGGCGGAAGACGGAAGCGGAAGAACCGATCGGCGCTCGGTGCGACGCACCCGCGCCGCGCGGATCGGAAGCGACCGTTTCGTGGCCTTGACGGATGCCTTGACGATGGGCGACTCGGCTCGCATCGACGCCGCATACCGCGCCGTCCGCGATCGGATGCTCGCGATGCGGGGAGCGCGTGGGCATTGGGTCGGGGAGCTCGCGAGTTCCGCGCTGTCGACGGCCGCGGCGGTCAGTGCGTTGTCGCTTGTCGCCCGATCCCGCGGCGAGCCCGACGGGCCAAGTTCCGCGGCGGCGCGCGCCGGCCTCGATTGGCTCATGCGAAGCCCGAACGCCGACGGTGGATTCGGGGATACGGACCGAAGCCATTCGAACATCGCGACGACGCTATTGACCATCGCGGCATGCCGCATCGCCGGCCGCGACGCGGAATTCGCATCGGTGGTGGAGCGGGCCGAAGCGTACGTCGCGCGGCTGGGGATGCTGGACGGCTTGCGCCTCCGATACGGCCGGGATCGGACATTCGCCGTTCCGATCCTCACGAACGCGGCGCTCGCGGGCATGGTTCCCTGGAACCATGTCGCGGCCTTGCCGTTCGAATTGGCCTGTTTGCCGCAATCGTGGTACCGGTACGCGCGACTGCCTGTCGTGAGCTATGCGATTCCGGCGCTGGTCGCGATCGGTCAGGCTCGGCACTGGTTCGCCCCGTCGCGTTTTCCGCCCCTGCGCTGGCTGCGCCGCGCGAGTGTCGCGCCGAGCCTTCGGGTTCTTGAACGCATGCAGCCGGCGAGCGGCGGATTCCTGGAAGCGACGCCGCTGACCGCGTTCGTCGTGATGAGCCTCGCTGCGACCGGCCGCCACGACCATCCCGTCACGCGGCGCGGCGCGGAGTTCCTGCTCGCGTCGATGCGGCCCGACGGAAGTTGGCCGATCGACACGAATCTGGCGACATGGAACACGACGCTGGCCGTCAACGCGTTCGCCGCGGCGGGCGAGGATGTCCGCGATCTGATCGACTGGCAATGGCTGCTCGGATGCCAACACCGAGCGCGGCATCCATTTACCGGCGCCGAGCCGGGCGGCTGGGGCTGGACCGACTTGAGCGGCGCCGTCCCCGACTCGGACGACACGCCCGGCGCGCTGCTCGCCCTCGCCGCGCTCCACAAGAACCGCCGCGCGCCGCAACCGGTCGTTCCGTTCCGGGGCAACGCTCTGTCGTCGGCCGAGCCCGCCGCGGCGCCGCTCGACCCGATCGAGGCCGCGCGCGCGGGACTCGATTGGTTGCTTCGCCTGCAAAACGCCGACGGCGGTTGGCCGACCTTTTGTCGCGGTTGGGGAAGACTCCCCTTCGACCGCAGCGGCCCCGACCTGACCGCGCACGCGCTCCGCGCGCTAAAGGCTTGGACGTCCGACGCATCGCATGAGGCGGTCGACGCATCGAGTTTCCCGCGAATCGCCGGCGCGGCGCGTCGAGGATTCGCGTACCTCAAGAAACACCAGCGATCGGACGGCGCGTGGCTCCCGCTCTGGTTCGGCAATCAGGACGAACCCGAGGAAGCGAACCCCGTCTACGGAACATCGCGCGTGTTGATGGCCTATGCGGATTGGCGAATCGCATCCGACCCCGCGGCCGTTGCGGCCCGGGACTGGCTTGTCGCCGCGCAGCACGAGGACGCCGCCTGGGGAACCACCGCCGCATCGGCAGCGACCCGTTCGTCCTCGGTCGAGGAAACGGCCGTCGCCGTCGATGCGCTCGTCGCCATCCGGAACGCTTGCCCAACCGGCGAGCTCGATTCCCGCGCCGCGGAACGAATCGATCGAGCCGTCCTTCACGGCGCCGAATGGCTTGTCGAACGGGTCGAGTCGGGAACAATCCTATGCAGCCCCATCGGACTGTATTTCGCGAAGCTGTGGTACCACGAGGCGCTGTACCCGTGGTCGTTCACGCTGTCGGCGCTGGGCCGGCTTCGATCAGGCACCACCCATGGGCGGGGCGAAGGCGACCCCGATGAAAGCAGCCTGCGGACTGGCAATCCGGACCCGGGCGCGATAAAAGGGCATGAGGGAGTTGGCTCGGACTGACGGATCGAACGGCCCGTCGCACGCTACCCGAAACGAGGAACCTCGCACCTTGGCCTCCGCATCGATGACACCGGTTCCCGACGACGATTCGACGGTCGCCCCCCGGGCGTCCGGACGCCGCCGCACGGCCCATCTCAAGCTGGTGCCCGAGTCGCGCGAGGCCCGCGATCGCCTGCGGGCGGTTTGCGCCGACGTCGTGTCGCGACTCGACAAGTCGTGCGCGATGACCAAGGACGAGATGGAACAAGTCGCTCGCCGCATCCTCCACGAATCCGGGATATCCGAGGGGTATGTCGGGTGGACGATGGTCGTGCTGGCGACCGAGTTCTGGCGGGAACAGGTGGCCGCCGTTCCCCCCGCACGACGCCTATTCCTGTTGCCCCATTGCCTCAAACACGCGGCGGGCTGCCCCGCCGAATACGACGATGTGGGGCTCGCCTGCAAGGAATGCGGCGCGTGCAGCATCGCCGATTTCCGGTCGATGGCCGAGGAGATGGGATACAAGGTTCTGGTCGCCGAAGGGTCGCCGATCGTCCTCAAGATCATCGTCGGCGGTTACGTCGACGCGATCGTCGGAGTGGCCTGCCTGAACGTGCTCGAAAAGGCGATCGACAAGATCCTGCTCGCCGGGATTCCGTGCATGGCCGTTCCCTTGTTGTCGAGCGATTGCCGGAACACGTCGGTCGACGAGGACTGGGTCGAGGAGATGATCCGCGAGAGCGAGGGAACGGTTCGCGACGCGCGGACGGCGGTCACGACGCGATCCTATCTGCATCTGCTGCGCGCGGCGGCCCGTCTATTCGACTCCGAGCGACTCGATCGGATCACGCCCCGTCTTCGGGGAGGCCCGCGTCTGTCCGACATGAATGGGCAAGGTGTCGCGGGGCTCGACCCGATCGCCGCGACCGAGGCGATCGCGTACGACTTCCTCGCGAAGGGCGGCAAGTACTCTCGGCCGTTCATCACGCTCGCCGCCTACGACGCGCTGTCGGGCGATCGTTGCACGGGCGCCGCCGGCGCGCGGGCCGTCGAGTCGATTCCGGAAAGCGTGTGCCGGACGGCCATGTCGATCGAGACGTTCCACAAGGCGTCGCTGGTCCACGACGATATCGAGGACCACGACGCATTCCGGTACGGCGAAGCAACACTCCACGCGCGGTACGGCGTTCCCACGGCGATCAACGTCGGGGACTACCTGATCGGCATGGGATACCGGCTTGTGAGCCGCGAGGCCGCGCAGCTCGGTTCCGACGTCGCCTCCGATATCTTGGACGCGCTCGCCGAAGCGCACATGCGGCTTTCGGAGGGGCAAGGCGCCGAACTGCTTTGGCGCGACGCGCGCGACAAGCGGCTCCAACCGATCGACGCATTGAAGATCTACGCTCTGAAAACGTCGCCCGCCTTCGAGGCCGCGCTGTATTGCGGAGTGCGGCTCGCGACCGATGCGGCGCTCTACGCGCCCGCGATCCGCCGGTTCTCGCGCAATCTCGGGGTCGCTTTCCAGATCCTCAACGACCTGATCGATTGGCAGGGCGATTCGCACAACAAGTTGTCGGCCGGGGGCGACGTGCTTGGCGGACGCCCCACCGTGCTGTGGGCCCTCGCGCTCGAAGGATTGGATGCCTCGCGCCGCGATGAGTTGCTTCGGGCCGTCGCCGAGGACGGTGACGCGCCGACCGTCCGCGTCGCGCGGGTCCGCGCGCTGTACGAGGAAGCGGGCGCGTTCGACAACGCGCGGCGCCTGGTCGAAAAACACCGGCAGCGCGCCGAGTCGATCGCGGATGCGATCGAGCCCGAACCCCTCCGGAGACTGCTCCGCTACCTTGTCGACTCGGTCATCCGAACCGACGAATCGTCCGGAACGCCGCCTGCCCAGGTCGTGCCCACCATCGGACTCGCGGGAGCGTGACATCTCGTCCCGCCGATCCCGCCGCGCGCGAACGACGAAAGGACCGCTCGTGCAAGGCGAGCTCACCGCCGATCTGACAACGCTGCTCGGGCTCTTTCCGCGCGGCGAGGACCTGGTCGCGCGATGCGAACGCGTTCGCGGGAATGAACTTCCCGACACGGAACGCGCGCTGCTCGATCACGGAAACCACATGACCGAAACGGTCGAGGTGTTTTGGGGTGAGCCGGTGGATGTGGAGGTCTTGGATCGGCGAGCGGAGGGAGCGCGCTACGCTCGGAAAATCCTCCTGAGACGCCGGTCGAATCGCGCCGTCGTTCTGTTCGCCCTCGTGCGACTGGAGCTGGGATTCTTGAGCGAGGAGGTGCGCGGGGACATCGTCAGCGAACGCATTCCGCTCGGCCGCACACTCATCGAACACGGCGTGCTGCGTCACGTGCGGCGTGTCGGAATCTGGAAGTTGAAGTGCGGCATCGAGTTGGCGAGGCACTTCTCGGTCGTTTCGGGCGCGCTAGTATATGGACGGACGGCCCTGATCCACTGCGGTGGAGCCGCGGCCGTCGAGCTGCTGGAGATCGTGCCCCCGATGCGCCGCCAGGAACCGATCGCGTGATGAAGAACGCCTACGACGTCGTGGTGATGGGAGGAGGGCCCGCCGGCTCGACAGCCGCCGCGCTCGTCGCGAAGGAAGGATGGTCCACGCTGCTCGTCGAACGCGACCCGATGCCACGGTTCCATGTCGGCGAGTCGCTGATGCCCGAGGTCTATTGGACGCTCGAACGGCTCGGTCTGCTCGATCGGATGCGAAACGCGCCTTTTGTTCAAAAGCTGAGCGTTCAGTTCGTGAATCACTCGGGCAAGGAATCGCAGCCCTTTTTCTTCCGCGAACACGATCCCCGCGATTGCTCGGCGACGTGGCAGGTCGAGCGGGCGGATTTTGACCAACTGCTTTTCGAGAACGCGGCGGCCGCCGGCGCCGAATGCCACGACGTGACGCGGGTCCTGGATGTTCGCTTCGATGGAGATCGCGCCGTCGGTGTTCGGGTGCGCCACGACGATGCCGAGCCGGTCGAGATCACCGCGCGCGTACTGATCGACGCGACCGGGCAGCAAGCCTTGATCGCGAACCGATTGGGCCTTCGCGTCGACAACCCGTCGCTCCGCAAGGCCGCCATCTGGACCTATTACAAGCGGGCTCGGCGCGACGCGGGCGAGAACGGCGGAGCGACGATCATCCTGCACACGACGGATCGCCGAGCTTGGT